>VTLG01004106.1_pt1 | contig 37640 bp, 32 predicted proteins | sample 4694571 | NCBI WGS metagenome assembly VTLG01 (sample SAMN12604809, study PRJNA352737) | marine metagenome | biome: ENVO:00000447; feature: ENVO:00000209|ENVO:00000569|ENVO:01000036; material: ENVO:00002151; isolation source: viral sequences binned using virsorter ...
ATGAGGAGGTTGAGCGTTGTGATGGATATGAATATAAGGTAGGTAAACTATTAGAAACAACTGATGAAAAGTGGTTGACATGATGGAACCATTAGACTCTGAGGTGTATGAAGAGTTAAAACAAGCATCACCAACAATCAAGTATTATTTTCTTTATAATGAGAGAACCAACAATGACAGAAGAAACCAAACTGATCTGTGCATTAACAGAGAAAGAGATCAGCACAATACTATTTGTATTGCAGATTCATGCACATAGGAGACAAACTACTGATGAGATTGAAAGAATCTTTGAGGAGTTAGAAGGTGCAGTTGACGCACATTATGAAGTAATGGAGGAGTTCATACCAAACTTCCATGATTAAACTTGATTCATTAAGTAGGGTAATAGGATCAGTATTGATTGTAATATCCTACTTTGTGGTGTTAAATGTATCTACAACAATCGGTGCAGCATTGTATTTGGTGAGTCATCTTTTAAGTATTCCATACTTTATAAGAACTAAGGGATGGGATGTTGTGGTTATGTTATCATTTTTATGTGTGATTAGCATTGATAAGTTAATGCAGTAATGTTAAGAGATTGACAAATAAGGGTGAAACTGTTATAATTAGTATCAACCACCACCCTCTAAGTCCAATGAAAGAAGTAACATTTACTCCAGAAGAGTTTGATTTAGTTTTTAATTTATTGCAAGATCATTTGGAAGACATAATGCAAGATGAGTTCTTCCACATTCATAACCATGATGAAGCAGAAAGAGCAACACAATTAACTGTGGATAGTCTGCGATCTATGAAGAATTATATGAATGATAATTTAGAAGCAGAATGTTTTGAGGGGGCAGCAGGATTAACAGCATGAGTGAAGAAGAACTTGAACAGTTTGAAAAATCATTACAATCATTTCTACAACACGCAAATGTTGAAGAGTTAAATTATCTCAGAAGAGAATCAACCCGAAAGTATAATCAGTCTTATTATAAACATAAGGCAAAAGAACTTGGTGTTCAATTAGATTATTATATGAAGGAGTTTGTAATATGAGAATGAATGATCTGACTAAGTTAAACTTTGCATTGGAACATGTTGCTCACTTAGAGGATTATATCAATGAAGATTGGCATCCTGAGTTACAACATAAGTTAAAGATGATTAAACAGACATTAGAAGAACATCATAGGGGTTTACAATCAAAGGGAAGAGTGGTATTATAGATAAATGAAATATCTTTATATTATTGACTATTGGGTTCCTTTTCCTCAATCAGAATATGGTGGAGTTGTGAATGTTATTGCAAAGGATGATTCTGAAGCATTTGAACTATTAGCAGCAGAAGAGGGATTCAATGAAGATTACATTGATAGGATTATGCCTAATGTAATTAAAGCACAGAAGTTACCTTTAGAAGGTTTCTTTGAATCAAACATTATAGACGCATTTACAACATAGAACTATGCCAAGAAAAAAGAATCAACTATTTCAGGTTGAACAAGCAACACAAGAAGGAACAGATAATGCCTCTTGGGTTAGACTGAAGGGACAGTTTGCATCTAAAGCAGAAGCAACAGAGTGGATGAATGAGAAAGTATCTCATGGTGGACGTAATCCTAAGTTGTTTAGAGTAGTGAAGGAAGGATAATATAATGGAAAAGTTATATCGTATTGAAGAGTTAATGACAAGTGGATGGGCATTGTTAGATGAGAAGTCAGTTAAGTTGACTAAGGAACAAGCAAAGGCACGATTGAACTCAGCATTAGCAGAAGGATTAAACCCCAACCGTCTTCGTGCTATTCCAGATGTATGAACCACAAGTTGATGATTATGTAAGATGGACTAACTCTTTGGGGCAAGTGCATGAAGGTTGGGTATATTTTAAAGGTGACCCAGTTGATAATGAAAAACGTAAGAAGGAAGGGTGGAATCCATTGTCTCAGTATATTACTATAGAGACAGGAACCAAACCAAAGCCCCATTGTGTTTATTCGTCTGGGAAACCTATGAGGCACAAAATGATTCATATATTATTATTGTGTAATAGAGAGCATTGGGGAGAATTAGAATATATCAGAAATAGGAGAGACGAGCTAACGAGTGACAGACCGAGCGTAACGCCTGAAAATAAGACTGACCCATACTCAGGATATAAGAGTCAGGAAGGTAGGTATTTGGATGTTCAGTAAATTGAGAGTTGGGTTGTATGTTATTGCAGCAGTCTTGTTAATACGCAGACTGTATATGATATACTCCTAAGAAATAAATAGCAAGTAATCATAGGTAACTGAGGAATGGAACCAACTGCTGAGAATGTAGGAATAACTACGACATGGACTGTATGTGGACTGAGGAGTTTAAAGTCTAATGGACTTGTAGATTGTGTAAGTTATATGGTGAAATGTAGAGAACAAGTAGGAGTTGGGAGTGAGGCAAAACTTACTCAGAAGATATACACTAATACTATAGATTTGGAAGGAGATACACCTACGGTGGCACTTGCAGATTTAACTGAGAGTAATGTTTTAGGATGGGTAAAGACAGGGTTAGGAACAACAGAAATTCAGAGGATAGAAGATGAAATATCACCACCAAAAACACAGTATGATTTTGATAGTTTGAGAGAGATAAGAGAAGGTAAAAGTCTTCCTTGGTCATAGTATAATCGTAAGGGGCATCTACCGATGAACTTATAGGGATATTGTAGTCTTTGTTACAGTTTATGTTTAAAATAAGGTTTTAAATACCTTTATAAATATATCTTCGTGTTTTATAAGGATACTATCCTTGAGTATCTTTGTGTATGTTATAGTATGATTTTATGCACAAAAATACCCACAAAAGCACTTAGAAAGGTCTGTGTCTGATGCAGGTTTAGCGAGCGTATCATGAGGCGTTCGTGTTGTCAAGTCACAGGAGCGATTTTTTCGTGAAACCCACATAAAACTCTTCGAGATCTTCGTGTTTCATTCGTGTTTTTTTGTTCGAGATCTTCGTGTCTTATTCGTGTTGACAATCTCGACGAGATCTGCTATAATATTCGTATAACTCAACTAGATCTGTTCGAGATTCTCATCATGTATCATCAACTAGATTATGAACTAGATTCTCAACTAGATTCATCATACTCATATACATGTCAACTAGATGATCATGACGAGATATATGCACGTCGAGACACATCATACGAGACACTTGCAATACGTCATCATGTATGATATAATATGAACACATAGACGCATTATAATGCACACATACGCATGTTTCACGCAGGTGTGTGCAGTCTATACATTGGCATACAGATATGAGATGGCAGAGGATGTGCCACCTATGAAACTGTATTATAGTCGGTTGTTCTCCTATTGCAACCGACCTTGTGCCACTTTGTGAACTGGCACATAGGCATTAATATTTGTTACCTAATAATAATTCATCGCAGGGGGAGTGTCGAAGATTTTTGTCCTCGGTGATACCCCTCACCTCTTTCAGTTGTTACACATATTATAATTCATCTGAACATAAAATCTACCCATGTTGTGCCACTTTATGAACTGGCACACTGATGGTTGCACCCCTTGGAATTTGATGGCATCATAGAGGGGTAAACACAAAGCAGCATTTAAATGATTGCATCTGAACAATTTGGTAGGCACTTCTGGATCTCATACGATGGAGATTTTTGCAGTTGCCCCACTTTCATTGATGGCACACCTGATAGAGCAAACACCGATTACCTTGAAGAGTGGTGTGGTGATGATCTCACAATCCTTGAGTTTAATGAGATTATCAAAATCTATCAACGCCTTCTTGCCAGAAAAGAAAGTGGATGGTTAGATAAGATCTGTGCCAATTTTTAAACTGGCACACAAAACCCCCATTCGCTTGAGTGGGGGTTTATTATTAACACATACCAAACAAATCATTCTTTAAAGAAATGAAAACTTCCATCACACCAGAGCAGAAGTATCAAACACTTTATGAACAACTCTACACAGTTTGTGAAGAAAATGGTTGGGGTGATCCCTTCTCTTATGCTCGCTCCCGTGAGATTCATATGGCAGGAATTTTGGGGCATACTGTTGCTGATGATTATTCAGGTGCAGATGCCTATGATGATGAGGGAGGGTGCGAATACAAAAGCACTATTGCCCCTAAGATCAACGCAACTTACAACGGAATTTCTGTTCAGGATACGTGGGCAGAACAGGAGCGTTATGTTGTGGAGGAGAAAATTGGCAACTATCAGAACCACTACTTCGCACGGTATGAGGGTGGCAAAGTTGCTGAGATCTGGAAACTCAAGTATTGGGATGTTCTTAAACTCATCCTACCATCTATTAAGAAACAATGGAAGGAAATTAATGCTGGAGTATCCACAAGAAAAGATCCTCGCATAGGTGCAAGAATCAATCACAATCAGATCTATGAGATCGGTGAAAGAATTCTGTAAAGATTCTTAAGAAGAGTGGCAACTGCTCCCTCAGTTGCTACACTAACATTGTTAACCAAAGGATTCTAAATGCAACTCCTCAAACTCGGAACCAATCAAACTCAGATCACCCTTGCTGATGGGCATCAGGTATTTTTCTCTTATAATACACCTGTTGCGGCAAGAACACCTGATTACGATTACTACAGAACAGAGCGTAAGTGGAGCACCACAACCTCACGCCACATCAACAAATGGTTAGAGGGTGTTAATGCTACCACAATGCCACAAGATTTCTTTGATAACCTAACCAGTAATTAAACTGGCACAACATGAGTTGCAGTTGCTCTCTCAACTGCTAATATTAACATATCAGACAAAGATCAATGACTTTCAACCGCTTCGATGACTACCTCACAGACGATGCTATTCAAGCACTCATGGAGGATGCCATCTCTGAAACCCTTTCAGATGATGCAAAGAAAGATCTTGATTCTTATCTGAAATCATCCAACGATTTTTAACAAATGACTCAAGTCACTTTGAAGAATACTAAGGCACAAATCTTTGATGCCTTACAAAGTGTTAAGGATGTAAGAGAAGAGCGTAATGCCCTTGCAATCCTTAGTATAATACTATTCACCACTACTTGCCTTTTTTAAATGCAACCTTTAACAAATCAAATTTACGCAGCACTCAAAGAAGCAGAGCGTAGGCAAAAGGAAGAGGTAATCACTTATGCACCACGCAGAAGAACCTCAATCTTAAATGATTATTAAGAGTTATCAAATCCCCTTCACAGGGGATTTTTATTTGGTATAATAAAAGAGTAAACAACACAAATCAAATGAATCTCTCTAAAGAAGATCTTCAGATTATCAACGAAGTGTTCTGCCAAGCATACTGCTTCGATCTCCCTGAGAAGTGGGATGAGGAGGCAGAGGAGTATGATGGAGAAGAGGAAACCAACTTCTCCTCTGAGCGTTTCTCTCAGGTATGGGATCTCATCTCACAGGAGGTTTCAAAATGAGTTGCCTAAGAAATGAAGCATTACTGGAAACCCTCTTTGAGGAAGTTTGCGAAGAGTTTCCAAACAATACAGAGGAGCAAAACTCCTCTATCGCATACCAAAGATTTGAGGGGTTACAGTAATGCAGTTTCACACATCCGCAGTTGATGGGGTTGAGTTCAGATACGAACAAACCCCATACGGGTTAACCCTATACCTTGAGGGTTGTGATCCTTGTGATTTTGTAAAGGAGGATCGCAGAGCATATTCTAAAGAGGAATATGATGAACTATTAGCACTGTGTGCCAATTAATTAACCTACACAAGAGGGGTTCCATAATCCCTCTTTTTATGTGTATAATACGTATATGAACAATTTTAATCAAACCGCTTTCAATCCTTCTTTCCCATACACCGTTGTATGCCCTTCTGCTCCTTTTGAGAATACAATCAAAAAATCATTAGATGAGTGTTGGGGTTTATGCCTCGGTTTATCCGAAGAGTATGGATACGCTGCCGTATATTACGGTGCTTGCCTAATGGGTGAGTATACCAATGGGCAGTAAGTAAACTGCCACACACTTGCCCCATTCGTGGGGCAATTCCTTTATAATATTCATATACACATCAGAGGCACTATGGCAAAAGCAATCGGAACTGTAAGAGCAACTGATACAAACATTAAGGGATCTGTTCTCCGTGCCTCATCAGGTAGAGGCGGCACATTCACACCAGCACGGGGGTTGGGTAAGTGTATGGTAGCAGATTTGGAAGGTGTGATCACCCGTGCGAAGGCACAGTATCGCAAGGATCGCATAGCGATGATTCGTGAGGGAGCAGCAGCGTAGGCGGTTCGTTCGTGTATCGGCAGTGCCCCCGTGATCGGGGGTTCGCCCCCCGCCCCCGTTTAAAAATGCCTAACTACCCTAACCTACAAAGTGTTACGAAAGCGAGAACAATATTCCATCAAACTTCAAATTTTTTTTCGCTGTTAAAAAACGCCCACAGGGTTGACTTGCAAAACAATTCCAATTGATATATAATGGCAAAGACAAAAACGATCATAATGCAAAAAAATTCCACTGATGAAACATATGCTATAGAAGTTGATACTGTTACTGGTGAATATTTTGTAAGAATACCTGAATGGATTATTAACGATCAAGGATGGTTTGAAGATACTGAACTTAAGTTCAAAACAGATAGAAATTTAATTTTTATTGAGGAAGCATAATGAGTAGCACCTATCACATATACTTAAGAGACGAAGTTCTTTTTAAAGACTTAGATGAATATGAATTTAAAATTATATGGGGTAGGTTATATCATTCATATTATAAGGATGAGATAGAGTATGAAGAGATTGAATATACAACAGATCAAGAAAAAGATTTACTACGTGATGCTTCTTATTAAATGAGATATACAATTACTGATGATTATCTTGATGAGAAGTATATTTCACATTTAGAGAAAAGGATACTACAAAGTGGATCAGAGTTTCAATGGATCTTTCAGGAACAGGTTGCTCACGGATATGAAGATGCAGATGATCCATTCTATTTTGTTCATGAAGTGTATAATCATTACTTTCCTCAGAGTGCTATGCACGAGGAGTTAAATTATCTCTATAATATGTTAGATGTTCGTGCATTAATTAGATGTCGTATTATAATGTATGTAAATCAAGGAAGACAAATTATTCATGCACCACACGTAGATTTTGGTTATGAGCATAAAGCAGCATTACTTTATATGAATGATTGTAATGGTTATACATTAATGTCTAATTCTGATTGGGATGCAGAGAATGATACTACATTTGCAGATGATAATGGTCAGAAGATTGATGTTATTGATTATATGAAAGATACAATCTTTACGAATGAAGAGAAGGTAATGAGTAAAAGGAATCGATTACTTATACATGATGGTTCTAGACCTCATTGTAGTACCACTTGCACAGATGAAAAGAAAAGATATCTGATTGCATTAAATTACTTTTAATTAAATGATAAAACACGTAGAACAAATAGAAACTTTCGCAGAACCTCCTATAAGAGTATATGAGTGGGATGGAGATATACAACCATTACTTGACCATTTAAGAACAGAGAAGTTTGTGCATTCTAATGGTAATGTAAAATCAGAGAATGTATGGTTATTTGAAGAACCTGTATTTGCAGATCTAAAGAAGTTTTGTTTAGAAGCTTGTCAGCAGTATGCATTTGATATTACTGATACTGAGCAAGAGTTAGAGATACAACAGTCATGGGCAAATGTAAATGAGCCTGGTATGACGAATCCACAGCATTGGCATAGTAATAGTTTTCTGAGTGGAACATTCTACTTAATATCAGCACAGGAAAAAGGTGCTCCGATTGTATTCAGTACTCGTGGTAGGCAGTTCTCTTTATACTTAGAACCAGCAAGTAGATACGAACCTGATGATCAAGTAGAACATAATAAGTATATGGCATCAGCATTAAATGTTGCATCTGTTCCTGGTTCATTAGTAGTGTTTTCTTCTTTAATGCCACATCAAGTACCTCCGAATGAATCAGATTCAGTAAGAATTAGTTTATCGTTCAATACTTTCCCTAAACGTCCTTTTGGGTATGATACCGACCTAAATTCAGTCAAATATTTTAGTTGACTTTTGCTATATAATCGCATATAATATAAGAGTAATTACAACATAATAATGTCAAAAGGATTTACGGTAAAAGCGAAATCTCCTGTTGTCAAGAAAGAACCTGAATGGGACTACGATAAAGCAAGGGAGATGATAAAGGGGAAGACAGTAGTATTCTGTCTACCAGGAAGAGGAGTATCATATGCATTTTTAAAGAGCTTTGTTCAACTATGTTTTGATCTGGTTCAAAATGGAGCAAGTATCCAAATCTCGCAGGATTACTCATCAATGGTCAACTTTGCACGGTGTAAGTGCTTAGGTGCTAATGTTCTTCGAGGACCTGATCAGAAACCTTGGGATGGACAGTTAAAGTATGATTACCAACTATGGATCGATAGCGATATTGTATTCAACTCTGAGAAGTTCTGGCAAATCGTTTTGATGGATAAGGACATTGCATCTGGTTGGTATTGCACTGAGGATGGTAAGACAACTTCAGTTGCTCATTGGATGGAAGAAGATGATTTCCGTTCTAATGGTGGTGTTATGAATCACGAAACCCTCGAAAGCATCTCGAAAAGAAAGAAACCATTTACGGTAGATTACACTGGTTTCGGTTGGACACTGATTAAGAATGGTGTGTTTGAGCACGATGAAATGAAGTATCCTTGGTTTGCTCCTAAGATGCAAGTCTTTGAGTCTGGTGAAGTTCAAGATATGTGTGGTGAGGACGTTTCGTTCTGCTTAGATGCGAAAGAGGCTGGTTTTGAGATATGGTGTGATCCTCGTGTAAGAGTTGGTCATGAAAAACAAAGAGTTATATAATATCTTTGAGGGTGATAAACTTCTCTTTGAGAACCTCACCCAAGATGAATACTTTAATGCTATGGAGGACCTTGCATATGAATTTTATGACAATGGTTCTCATAACCCTCAAGATTTAAGAACTGAAATTAAAGCAAATTAATTATGGCAAAATTCAAGCAAAGTCTAATTGGAACTACATTTGTAGAGTCAACACCGAAAAAAACTCGTCAAGGCAAGGGTAAACATTCAAAATATGCCGCTTCGTCTCGAAATAAAGCACCTAAAAGATATAGAGGACAAGGTAGATGAATCAAGAACCTAAACTTCTAGGTCTTAAACATCATTCAAACTTTATATCTGAATTTCTATTCGACCCAAATGATTTAAATTTGGGTCATTTTATTGACTACTTTGAACTGATACATTCAAATGGAGTTCATATGCCTCGCAACTTGAGAGGTGTAAAAGATACTCAAGTTTTTATGAGTGAGATACTTGCTGGTTGCTTTCCTGGTGTAGATGATATAACTGCGGAGAGAACTGGTGTAATTTATGGGCAATTTCAAGAATTATCTAAAATTGCTATCGTAGAATACTTCAATCAATACGAAATTCTTCAGACAAAGAAGATTGAACATAAACTTTTGAAATTACAACGCACAAAACCTTGTGAGGGGTTCCATTCTTGGCATGCTGATCAAGGTCCAAGCAATCCATACCGACAATTAGTCACTTTATTATATTTGAACGATGATTTTGAAGGTGGAGAGACAGAATTTATTCATCAAAACGTAAGAATTAAGCCTCAAGCAGGAAAATACGTGATTTTTCCTACTTCATGGACGCATACACACCGTGGAAACCCTCCAATTGGTGGAAATAAGTATATTTTAACCTCTTGGGTAGAGGAATTTTCGGATTCTGCATCGAAATAAGATAATTCATAAAAATTGGTATAAATAAAAAGATATAATACTAAATAAACCGTTCTGATGGCAATCGAACGCACATCTCAAGCATTTAAAGACATAAGTTTTGCTTTCAAACCACATCCTGTGACGAAAGACCTACCTGTGTTGCTGAATGAACGTGCAATTATACGTTCTGTGAGAAATTTGGTGGAAACAATTCCCACAGAGAGGTTTTTTCAGTCTGATATTGGAACTGATATAAGGGCAAGTTTGTTTGAAAACTACTACCCTACCATGAAGAGGGTGATTCAAAACCAAATTATTGAGACAGTTGAGCGATATGAACCTAGAGTTGCAAATTTAGAGGTTCAAATCAATGCTGCTATGGATGACAATGCATTTGAAATAACTGTATTGTTTGAAATTGTAGGATTAGAAGTTCCGATACAATCATTTTCCTTCTTATTAGAACCAACAAGATAATAATATGCCTTTTACTCAATTTACAAGTTTAGATTTTGATCAGATCAAAGCCCAAATAAGGGATTATCTTCGTGCTAACAGCAATTTTACTGATTTTAACTTTGAGGGTTCTAACTTTTCGATTTTAATTGATACTTTAGCATATAATACCTACATTAATGCCTTTAATGCAAACCTAGTTGTAAACGAATCCTTCTTAGATTCAGCAACTGTAAGAGAAAATGTGGTTTCTTTGGCAAGAAATATAGGTTATGTACCCCGTTCAAAAACTGCTGCAGTAAGTTCTGTTCACTTTGATGTAGAAACTAACTCAACTGCACAAACACTGCACTTAAAACCTGGTTTAGTATGCACTGGAGCAGCAAATAACACTACATTTAGGTTCTCTACTACTGAGAGTATATCCGCAGCAATTAAAAATGGTGTTGCTTCTTTTGGTTCTGCAAGTGAACCTATTGAAATACTACAAGGAACATTGCTAGAAACAAGATTTGTAGCAAACAATAACGCAGATCAAAGATTTATACTTGCAAACCCAAATATTGATACATCTACAATTTCAGTATATGTTGCTGGAATATCAGATACTGGTATTGGAAGACAATATAAAATGATTGATAATATCCTGAATCTTAATAAAGACTCTGAAGTTTTCTTTGTTCAAGAGATTCAAGATGAGAATTTTGAAATATTGTTTGGTGATGGTTATTTTGGTAAAAAATTAGAAAATAATTCAATTATCACAGTTCGATATATCGTAACTGATGGTGAAGAAGGTAATGGTGCTTCAGAATTCAGTTTTCAAGGAGTTTTTAAAGATAGAGATCCTGATGATATAGGTGCATCTACAGTTATTCCTGACAGTGGAATCTCAGTAAACACCATTAATAGTGCCTCAAATGGTGCTGAATTGGAAGATGTATCCTCTATTAAGTATTTTGCACCTAGAATCTATTCATCACAGTATAGGGCGGTTACACCAAGGGATTATGAGGCAATAATACAGTCAATTTATCCTAAAACAGAATCTGTTGCTGTTGTTGGAGGTGAAGAACTAACTCCACCTAAGTTTGGACAAGTTCAAATTAGTATCAAACCTAAAAATGGAACATATGTTTCTGATTTTGATAAACAGCAGATAAAAAACAAGTTAAAAAGTTATGCAATTGCTGGAATTAACTCAGAAATTGTAGATCTTAAGATTTTGTATGTTGAATGTGATTCAACCATTTATTATAACACTGCACAAACAAATAATTCCGATGATTTGAGAACAAGGATTACTAATGCTCTTACAACTTACTCTAATACAGTAGATATTAATAAATTTGGTGGTAGGTTTAAGTATAGTAAGGTTTTGCAGTTAATTGATAGAGTTGATACTGCAATTACATCTAATATTACTACTTTAAAGATTAGAAGAGATCTAAAAGTTCTAATAAATCAATTTGCACAGTATGAATTATGCTTTGGTAATAGATTCCATGTTAATCCTCAAGGTTTTAATATTAAGAGCACTGGATTTACTATAAGTGGGTCAAATGATGTTGTATATTTAACTGATGTTCCAAATAAAAAGGAAGATGGAACCTTAGATGGTAGTGGAAAGGGTATTTTGAGTGTAATTTCAAGAAACCAAAAAGATGAATTGAATGTTATTGCAAAATCTGCAGGAACAGTTGATTACATGAAGGGTGAAATTATCTTAAATACGTTAAATATAACAGGAACTTCAGCAAATAATGATTTGATTGAAATTCAAGCATTCCCAGAGTCAAATGATGTGATTGGATTGAAGGATTTATACTTAGTTTTCAGCGTTGCAGATAGTCGGATAAATATGGTTAAAGATGTAATAGCATCGGGAGAAGACGTTTCAGGCGTTGTATTTACTAGAGACTATTACACATCAAGTTACGCCAATGGAGACCTAGAGAGAAAATAAATGAGTATAGGAATTGATAAGAGAATTCAAGTCAACAGAATTATTGAGAGCCAGATACCTGAATTTTTAAGGTCTGATTTTCCTAATGTAACTGAATTTTTTAAACAATATTACCGTTCTCAAGAATTTCAAGGAGGTCCTACTGATCTAATTGAAAATTTGGATCAGTATTTGAAATCTGATAACTTAGTTCCTGAAGTTATTCATGGAACAACTTCATTATTAGCAGCAATTACAGCATCTGATACAACTATTACTGTTGCATCTACAAAGGGATTTCCTGACGAATACGGTCTTTTAAAGATTGGTGATGAAATTATTACATATACAGGTAAAACCGATACATCATTTACTGGATGTGTTCGTGGATTTAGTGGTGTAAGTGGATATAATGTTGGAATATCTTCATCATTAGATAATGTTAACAAAGAAGGTTTATTATTTGAAAGCACTAGAGCAAATGATCATGTTGCTAGTAGTGTTGTTAATAACCTAAGTGTCTTATTTTTACAAGAATTCTATACAAAATTAAAGAGAACATTCTTACCTGGATTAGAAAATAATGATTTTGCAAAAGGTATTGATGTTGGTAATTTTATAAAGAATGCAAGATCTTTCTACCAATCGAAGGGTATTGAAGAATCTATAAGAATATTATTAAAATTATTATTTGGTGTAGATGCTAAAATATTAGATCTTGAAGAACAGCTACTTAAACCATCTACTTCCGAATTTATAAGAAGGGAAGTTATTATTGCGGAAGCAATCAATGGAGATCCATCTAAATTAGTTGGTCAGACCATTACAAAATCAACAGATTCTAGAACTAATGCATCAGTTTCGGAAGTTGAGATATTAACTAGGGAAAATAAAATATACTACCAACTTTCTTTATTTGTTGGATTTAATGATAGAGATTTAATTGAAGGAACATTTACAATACCAGGTAAAACAAAGGCATTGGAACCTTCTACAGTCGGTTCTTCCGTGCTTTCTGTTGATTCCACTGTTGGATTCGCTAAAACTGGTTATGTATTATGTGGAATTAATTCAGTTACATATGGTTCAAAATCAGTTAACCAATTCTTTGACTGCACTGGTATCGTAGAAGATATTGCAACTGGATCTGATGTAAGATCTGATGAGTTTATCTTTGGGTATGAAGATGGTGATTTAACCAAGAAAGTTGATTTAAGGATTACTGGAGTTCTTTCAGAATTTAAAACTGTTTCTGATATTTCTTTAGTTTCACCTGGCGAGAAAGTTTTTGTTAAAAATGTAGGAGAATCTATACCAAATCCAGATTTTAATAAAACTTATAAGGAAATATTTGCAAATTCATGGATATACAATACTAGCTGTAGATATGAGATTTCTGAAATTTCTGGTTCTAGTATTACAGTATCCAGTAAAGTAGATAAGTCTAGTGTAAAGGTTGGAGATATTGTTGAAATACTACAAAGAAACTCTGAAACAGTTGTAGCACCATTTGCAGAAGTTACTGATATTAATGCTACTAAAACTGTATTAACAGTATCTGGTATATCAGCATTTACTCCAGTAACTGGTTTATATTATGATTTAAGGAGAAAATTAAACAAAGCATCTACTAATGGTATAGGAATAAAGGAAGGAAATTCAAAAATATTATCAGATGTATCTAATGTTTATATTGATGGTACAACAGATGCATATGTTGCATCTAATTCATTACCATCCTATGAATTAGATTCCACAGTTAGAAGAATTTCTGTTGGAATATCATCAGCACTTCCAAATCTTCCTATAGATTCTTTTGATGTTGATCTTCAAACATATAATTGCATTCAGTTTGATAATTCAGACTTTAGATTAATTACGGGTGATGCTGTAGTATACTCTTCTGATGATGCATTGGAAGGGTTAACCAATGGTGATCTTTATTATCTTGAAAAATTAGATACTGCATCAAATGTTGGTTTTACTACCGTTAGATTATACAAATCAAGAGGACAGATCGGCACTCCAGATAATGCAGTAAGATTTAAATCTCAAACTACATCTAATACCCACACACTTACAAGAGCAGATCATTATAATAGAGATTTATCTGCAAATAAAATATTAAGAAAGTATTCATTAACTCAAAATTTATACGTATCTGGTACAGATGAAACTCCTGTTGGTGGAGTTGGTATGTTAATTAATGGTGTTCAGATAGAAACACCAATATCTTCAGACTACATTTACTATGGACCAGTTGATAGTGTAGATGTTTATAATAGTGGTGATGGATATGATGTTATAAATCCACCAAAAATAGATGTTGATCCAAGTAATAATGGTGGAATCGATGCAATAATTGAACCAATTATAGAAGGAAGTGTTAAAGAGGTCATAGTTGATCCTCATGATTTTGATATTGATGATGTAAAATCTATTGCACTAACTGGTGGAAATGGTGATGGTTGTGTATTGGAACCAGTTATAGGTATTAGATTTAGAGAAGTTGAATTTGACAGTAGAGATATTTTCTTCTCAGGTGGTTTATCTATTGAAGATGAAACAATTACCTTTAAAACAGAACATTTTTTAAATACTGGAGAGGTTGTTTATTACAATAGTAACGGTAATGCTGAAATTGGAACTGGACCTTTTGGGGATGTTGGAAATACTGCTACTGGAAAATTAGCAACAGGAGCACCATATGCTGTTAGTTTTGTAAACTCAAAGACTGTTAGATTGCATAATACAAGTGATGAAGCAATAGCAGGTATTAATACAATTGGTATTTCAACCGCAACTAATGCTAGTGGTATTCATAAGTTTAGAACAATATCTAAGAAAACATTACAATCAGTTAAAGTATTAAATTCTGGTTCTGGATATCAATATAGAAAATTAGAGATTCAACCAGTAAATATATCAACTGGATTTGCAAGAATAGATTTTAATAATCATGGATTTAAAGATGGAGATCTTATTGAATATTCCACAACAGGCACTGTAATTGGTGGATTAGATATTACACATTCTTATCATGTATTAAAAATTAACAATCATTCATTCAGATTATCTGATGCTGGATTAAAAGAATCACCATCAAATGTAAATTATACTAGAGGTGAATATGTTGGTTTAGATTCAGTAGGAATAGGAACTCAGATATTTAAATATCCAGATATTAAAGTTACTGCTGATGTAACATTCCCATCTACAGTTACTGGAACATTTAATTTCACTCCAATTGTTACTGGTGGCATAATTGATACTTACACTTATGAGAAGGGAACAAAATATGGATCAACTATCTTAAATCACCAACAAAATCCTTCAATAAAGGTTAAAAATGGTGAAAATGGTGTGGTAAGTGCATCCATAGTTGATGGTAAAGTAGCTGCTGTTCAAGTTTTGAACAGAGGTAAGAATTATTTCTCTCTTCCTGAGATTAAGATAGAAGCAACTGGTATAACAACTACTGGTGTTTATGGAAGTGGTGCTATTTTAAAGCCAGTTGTTGATGCAAGTGGTAAATTACAAGAAGTAAAGGTTATTAATTCTGGTATTGGATATACTGCATCTCAAGTTTCTCTTAGTGTTAAATCTAGAGGATTGAATGCAATATTTGAACCAAGAGTTAGAAAATTAACTATTGATAACAATTTTAGACATGGTAATTATAATTTAAGTTCAGAGGATAGTGATTTACATTTAAGTGTTCATGGATATTCTTCAGATATTGCTGGTGAATTTAAGGATGATGGTTCAAAACATTCTCCAATTATTGGTTGGGCATATGATGGAAATCCAATTTATGGACCATACGGATATACTAATAATACGCAATTAGGTCCTTCTGTTGGAATATTAACTTCAGGATACAAATTAGATACCAGTAAAGTATTTGATAGACCTGATCATATTGGTGAATTTGTTCCAGGATTTTTCGTTGAAGATTGGCATTATGATCCAGATTTAGGTGATCTTGATGATCATAATGGTAGATTCTGTAAAACAGACGAATTTCCTAATGGAGTTTATGCATATTTTGCTAGTGTATCTCCTAGTACTCAATCAAATACCTTAGAACCAAGTTTCCCATATTTTGTAGGTAAAACTTATAGATCACCGTTTATATCAGTAAATGATACATTAGATCAAGAATTTGATTTTAATAGTTCTAACTTATCAAGGAATACTTTCCCATATAAAGTAGGTGATTCTTCGGCAAATAATGATTTTATTATAGAATCTAATGAATTTTTAAGGCAACTGACTACTATAGAATCTGTTACTACTGGTCAAATAGATGAGTTGCAAGTTTTAGATGGTGGTACTGGATATCAGGTTGGTGATTTTACAGATTTTGATGATACAGGAACTAATGGAACTGGACTTAGAGGTCAAGTTAAGACTATAGCAGGTATTGGTGTTTCTAGTATTAAGACTCAATTAGAAAGATTTGAAAATGCAGTATTTACTTGGAAAAATTCAAATGAAGTTTTAGCAAAATGGGAACCATTTATAGAGTTAAATGATGGTGACACAGTTTCTATTAGTGGTTTAACTAGTTCTATAACAAATTTAACAAATTCATTTAGTGTTGGAATAAAAACTGATATTATTGGTTTAGCAAAATCAATGACTGCGAATCCTATCACCCAAGGTAGAGTTGATGATATTTACGTTGATATAATTCCTGATACTGTTTCGGTTGGATCAAGCATAAGAATTAATGATGATGAGATTGTTAGAGTTCTGAATGTTTATGATATAGGTTCCATTTTAAGAGTAAAACGTTTTTCTGTAGGTGCTGCTCATACATATGGATCTAAGTTAGATGTATTAAACAATGAATTAAAATTCTCTGTTAAAACTGAACAATTTAATTCTAGAAGAAATGAACTTGTTTACTTTAATGGTAGACAATCTGTTGGTGTTGGAACAACAGCAGGTGGTGGTATAAGTGTTGATTATGTTGTAGGTGAAACAACTACAGAAACACCAATTCCAACTCGAACAATTTATGTTCCAGATCATCCATTTAAAACTGGAGATGAATTAACTTTCACGAAGAAAGGAACTGCTGCTTCTATGGTTGTTGGTGATACTGACCTAGCAAATAATTTATTTAATATACCTAATGTAACTACTGATACTTACACTGTTTATGCCCTTAACAAAGGACAGAACTATGTTGGTTTATTAACTGAAAGAACATCCATAGGAAGCACAAGTGAGGGATTATTCTTCCACGGAAATGGTTCTGATGATTTTGAGTATGCATTAGAAACAAATTATGATCAAGTTATTGGTGATATTGATAAAATAACTTCTACAGTTCTTACAAAAGTTGCTGCTGCAAATACTACAACACATGGATTAAGTAATGGTGATGTGATTAATATGAATGTATTACCAAATACAGTTGTTGGTTTTGGTAGTACATCTCCATTAAGTGTTGAATATAATGGGACTTTTGAGAAGTTATTGATTAATAATACTGGATTTGATTCTAGTGCTATTGATACAACAGATTCTTCAATAACAATAACCAATCATGGTTATAAAACTGGTGATAAAGTTCTTTATACTGCCACATTCCCATCCTTTACTCCTGCAACTGGTTTGAGTGAACAGTGTTATTATGTTTATGAGTTAAGTTCTTCTAAGTTTAGTCTTGGTAAAACACTTAAGGATGTTCAATCTAAACCACCATTATTAGTTAATATTACTGCAGCTGGTGCTGGAAATCATGCTGTTGGGTTAGTTAATCCTCAAATTAAAGTTGCTAAAAATTCTAAGATATCTTTCCAAGTTTCTGCTAGTAGTTTACAGGGATATGACTTAAAGTTCTTCTATGATCAGAAGTTTGAAAATGAATTTATTAGTGCTCAAGATGATAGTATATTTAATAGATCACAAGTAGGACCTGTTGGTGTTGGAACAACAAGTGTTATATCACTTTCATATTCAAAATCTACACCAAATTCAATATACTATGCTATAGACAAGGGTGGTTATATTAGCACAGCAGATCCTTCAATTGATAATTATTCTGAAATTAAATTTGTAGATAGTGCTTATGATGGATCTTTCAGAATTTTTGATAGAACTGATGAATCTTTCAAAATTTCACCATCTTCAATACCAGAATTAATGTCATATGAAGAGGATCAATGTGAAGTAATTGAATACTCTACAGAATCCAAAACAGTTTCTGGTGCAATTAAAGATCTTAAAGTAATTTCAAGGGGTTTTGATTATAAGAGAATTCCTAAATTTACTAGTGTTGTTAGTTTAAATGGAAAAAATGCAAATATCGTAGCACTATCAACTTCAATAGGTAGGATTGGTGAAGTTAGGATAGTTGATATTGGATATGAATATCCTTCAGATAAAACTTTAAGTCCAGAAGCATTTGTATCACCTGTTATTAGAATTGATAATGTAGATTCTATTATTGGTATTAATGTAATTGATGGTGGAAAGGAATATCTATCTTCCCCAGATATTGTTATATTTGATCCAGAATCTAATGATATTGTTGATGAAACTTCTGTAATTGCTAATACACCAAATCAATCTATTTCAACTGTTGAGATTATTGCTCCAATTCAAGGTTTAAATTCAGTAAATCATAAAGTTGTTGCAATAAACAATTCAAATGGAGTTGGTATCAATTCAATGGCAGGTAGTTCATCTGGTATTGTTACTTGTACTTTAGAAACACCAATAACTGGATTTAGTATTCCTCCATTTGCTGCTGGTGATGAGGTTTTTGTTGAAGGTGTTGAATTATTTGGTGAGGCAGGTATTGGATCTCAAACTTCATCTGCTGTTGGTATTGATACAACAGGAACTGGGTATAACTCTAAAAATTATAATTTCCAATTCTTTAGAGTTGAAGAGTTTGTAAATTCAAATCCAGCTGTTCTAAAATATAGCATAACAGGATTAACAACTAATCCTGGTGTTGCAAAAACATTCCAATCTGGATATGCAACTATTGTAAACAAAGATAATTATCCTGTTTTTGAAGCTATCCAAGAAAGAGGTAAGTTTTTATTAAATGAAACTGTTTTGGTTAGTATTAATGATCAATTCATGGATCAAGGACTAACTGTAGTAGAAAGTAGAGAAGATTTTATAAAAATTGATGGTAATTATGAATTACAAATAGGTGATAGAATTAGAGGTGTAAACAGTAATGTTGGAGCAAATGTAACAGATATTGTTGGTAATATTGCCAAATTTAAAGTAGATTATTCAAATCGTAGAGATTATGGTTGGAATGATAATACTGGTAAATTAAATGAAGATTTCCAAGTATTACCAAATAATGATTATTATCAAAATCTATCATATTCTATTAAGAGTCCTGTTACTTGGGATGATTTAGTTGATCCTGTTAATAGATTAGTTCATCCTTCTGGACTTAAGAATTTTGCAGATGTTGGAATAACCTCTAGTATCAATGTTGGTATAGGAACAACTATTCAATCAACACCAGTTATTGTTATAGATCTTATCGGTGATAAGAGAGTTGATACAATTAACAATTTTGATTTAGCAAGAGATTTTGATGCTAGACCTGAAAATGATCCAACAAAATCAAAATTTGTTACTTTTGATAATTTAAAATTAACAGATTATACATTATGCAAATCAAATAGAGTTCTAATCCATGATGATATTAGCGGAAAATTCTCAAGCACAGGATTTAAAGACCTATTTACAGAAATTGAAGAAGTTAATAGCGATTTCACTAAGTATCTTATTCAAATAATAAATCCAGATACTAAAGATGTTCAGTTTAATGAAGTTGTTGTATTAACTACTCAAAATGATGCATTTATTGTAGAAAAGTCGAAAGATTTTTCAAATATGTTATTGGGTGAATTTGATGCGTTATCAGATTCTTTCCAAAGAAAAACTTTAACCTTTACTCCAACTGATAGATTTGATAGGGATCACGATATTAAGGTTTTAAAGACAGAATTTAAATCTAGTGCTCTTATATCTGACACCAAATCAATAGGAAGTGTTGATATATCTGGAACTAATGTTAAGGTTGCTATTGCTAATACAGATTTGGATGCTAATGGTGATGTTATAGTTACTTCACCAAAAACAACAACTATAGCACAATTCCCAGAAACCGATTTTAATGGTTTTTATGCTGATGTTTTACTTCAAGATGATGTTTTCAAAACAGTTAATTATGGTGAAGTAATTGTTGATTTTGATGGAACAAACGTTTATTATGCAGAATCTTATATTGATACTTTACCATCTAATTACAGTGCTTCTTCAGTCGGTATCCTAACAGCAAGATATGAGTCAGGAATCATTTATCTTGAATGTGAAAATGAGACTCTTAGAGAAATTAACGTAAGTGCAAATATTGTTGGTTTGGGTAATACACTTGCAGGTATTTCAACCTATAGATATGCGGTTCCAGGTCAACCTGAAGGTGCAGAAAGAAGTGCTAGGTTAGAATCTCTTTATTCTACTGGAACATCTTCACCAATATTAGTAACTAAGATCGATAAGCGTATTGACAGCACTGTTAAATCGATTGTAAGGGTATCTAATGAGAATAATGAGTCCGCAATACATCAAGTGGTTGTAATGCAGGACGAGGGGGATGCAGTAACAGTTATGTATCCGTTCACTGGTCAATCAGATGTAGGTTTAGGAGTATTTGATGCGGTTACTAATGGGGATGAAGTTAGTATTAATTTCTATCCAGACGCATCTCAAACAACATTAATTGAAGTTCAATCATTTAATACTGTATTCAATACTGATAATGATTTTAGAAATACACCCTACCCTCTCGACATAGGTCCAACTTCAAAAGAATTATTCTTATCTGCTTACGATGGAGTAAATGGATTTAGAGCAAATAAAGTTAATTTTGATCTAACACATGAAGGTGTTCCAATTTACACTAAAGTGTTTAATCCAGCAGATGTAGACGCAGAAACTGGTGAATTCATAATAAATGATCACTTCTTTAATACAAGTGAAGAATTAACATATGAGCCAGGATCAACATTTATAGGTATTGGTGCAACTGGAGTTTCTATTGGAGCTACAATGAATAATGCTGGTATTGTAACTGATATAATGCCAGAACAGGTTTATGTTAAAATTAAAAACGAAAATAGATTTGAATTATACAGTAGAAGAGAATATATTACAGCTGGTGCTGCAATAACATTCACTGGTCTTGGTGAAGGTAATGCACACAAATTGACTATGACAAAGGAACTATCTAAAACTGTTATTGGTTTAGATGGTATTGTTCAACAACCTATTACATTTACTTCAATTGAACATACACTTGATGGTGCTATTGGTGCAGCAACTTCACAGTTTGTTCTTAGTGGAATTAGTTCTGTTCAACCAAGAGATGTATTAAAAATTGAAAATGAATATATGAAGGTTGAGCAGGTTGGATTCTCAAGTCTACCTGAAGGAACAATTAATGATTCTACAGATGTTGCATTAGGTATTTGCACTCTACCTGTTGTTAGAGTTAGAAGAGGATCTTTGGGTATAGGAGCAACTCCACACGATGACACAACAGCAGCTAGGGTTCATAGAGGATCATTTAATATAGTTGATAGCACAGCATGGTTCCTAGATCCACCTAAAGGAAATAGTAGAGAAAGAAGAAATGAAACTAATTTGCCATATGTAAAGGCAGAATATTGTGGAAGAACATTCTTAAGAAGTAATTATGATACCAATATGGTATTTGATGATATTTCTGATGTATTTACAGGAATAGGAAGAACATACACTATGACCGTAGGTGGTGCTAATACAGATACTGGTGTTGGTATTGGAAATGGTATCTTGTTTATTAATGGAGTATTCCAGACACCATTAACATTGAATAATGCTGGAAATAACTACGAAATATTCCCAGATACAGTTTCTGGAATTTCTAGTGTTGTATTTACTGGAATTACTTCAGAAAACGGCACTCCAATGCAATCTGAATATGATATTAATCAGAATCAACTACCAAGAGGTGGTTTGATTGTTTCTATGGGATCAACTCCAGGACTTGGATATGCTCCTCTTGTTGGTGCTGAAGTAAAACCAGAATTGACTGATAATAGTAACTTATTTGCTGCTGGTTCAATAACAAGTATTGTAGGTATTGCCACATCTTCTAGGTATGGTTTAGGTATTCAAACTGCTGCTTATGATGGAGTAACTGGAATTATAACTGTTACTACTAATGATACTCACGGATTTGCTTTAGAGTATCCAAGTAGTGTTAGATTAGAAGGATTAAGATTTGCTTGCCCAACTAAAGATGTTGGAACTCCTGAAGTAGGTGGAACAGTATATGATCCATCAACTGGTGAATTAACAATAAAAATTACCAATCATGGACTTCAAAATGGTGATTCTATTAAGTTTAAGAGAGAATCTTTATTATTCAGTTGCACTCACGGTAGTGGTGGTAATGGATCTTATCCAAGAGAAGGTGATCCTGCTGATGATCAGTATTTAACTGTAGGTACAGTAACACCAGATACATTTAAGGTTAATGCGTTATTGGGAACAACTCCAACCAATACAGATCCACATACATTCATCTCTGCAACTGATAATGCAGTTCAAACTCTTAATTATGTTGGGGTTACAACTTCAATATTCCAAGACCATACTTCAGGTAAAGGTGGATTAACTGGATTAGCTGGTTTATCTGTAGTTGGTATCGTTTCTGAAAGATCTTTTGAAGTTCAGGTAGGACTTGCTACTATTCCACACATTTATCAAGGTGGTGGTGATGTTTGGGAATGGTATAATGATTTAACTACAGGATCTGGATATAGAGATCCTGTTAATGTTGAAGTTACTGATATAGAATTTGAACATAAGTTTGTTTCAGCAACTAATAGTGCGGTTATTGCAACTGTTTATCAGGGTAATTCTCAATCATTTAAACCAGAAAAAGTTGATTATGTATCATCAACTGGTGACTTAATTTTAAATATTGGTGATAATCATGGATTAACTGGAGCATCAGAATGGGATATACAAGGTGCGACATATGATCCAGGAACTGGTGTAGTAAGTGTTACTACAGGTGTTCTTGTTAATGGTCATGGATTCAATGATAATGATTGGATTAAGATAAAAGATAATTCAATGACATTCACTTGTGATATGGACGGAAATGTTTCTGAAAAAACATATCCAAGAGCATCAGATCCTATAAGCGGAAAATGGGTTCAAATTACAAATGTATCTCAATTTAGTTTTGAGTTTAATGTTGGCACATCTCCTGGAGTAGCATTTACACCTTCTAATGCACATTATGATCCAGTAACTGGATTAATGGAATTAGTAATAGGATCTCATAATTTAAAACCAGGAACAAGTGTTAAACTCGCAGCAGAATCAATTAGATTTATGTGTGATGTGAATAATAATACTACTGAGAAAGCATATCCAAGAGCAACTGATCCTTATCATGACACAGCGATTAATATTGAATCAATTACAGAAACAAGTATTACACTTAAAGTTTTAAGTGCGATACCATCTACTAATACAACTAAGCATACTTTCTCTGGTGCTAATCCAAATGCAGTAACAACTGGTGGAAATTATGTTCATAATTTTGTTACTGGTACAGATGCAGCTAAAAATGCATTATTGAGAACAACAGACACTGCCATAATATCTGAAAATTCTCTATCATTTACTTGTTCAAGAGATAATCATGATAGTGTTCATTCATATCCTAGATCAACAGATCCAGCTGGTGGAAATTTACTTCTAGGTATAGAGAATGCAACAAGTAACACCATCACAGTTAATGTTGGATCTGGTGGTGGCGGTGGAACTGGTGCTATTATTGATGCAAAAGTTGCTAGTAACAAGCATAAGTTTGAAAGTGCTGTTGTAAATGGAGTTACTGTTTCTTATGGAACTACAACAGTAACTGATGGATCTTATGATCCAGATACTGGTGAGTTAATTATTGTAAGTAATAATCATAATGTTAGTGGTGCTTCTACTATAACACCAACTGCTGCTTCTTATGTTAAGAATACTGGAAATCTAACTCTAACAAAAGCAAATCATGGATTTAATGTTGGTGATAATATTCTAATTGAAGATTATGGTTTAACATTTACTTGCACTAAAGATAATAATCAAACAGAGCATTCATATCCAAGACCAACTGATTATGCAAGTGGAAGATGGTTGGAGATTGCAGCAGTTCCTAATGTAGATACATTTAGAGTTAATGTTAATCCAAATCCATCTGATTTCCAATTTACACATACTTTTGTACCAAGTAAGACTGTAAATGGATGTATCCAAAAATCAAATGCAACCGCAACAATAAGTCCAGCATCACTTATATTCAGATGTGCTCAGGATGAATATCAAACTATTCATGCATATCCTCGTACAACTGATCCAGCATATAATACACCACTTCCTGTTGGTAGAACGACAATAAACACCATGAGATTACAGGTAGGTAAATCACCTGCTGGAACTGGTGGTGCTTTAGAATTTACTATCAAGAATCAGGGAGCAAAATATGTTAATCCTGAGATTATGGTTCCTGATCCCGTTTATGAAAATATGCCTATTGTTGGTATTTCTAGGTTGGGTGTAGGTAAAACTGAAGATACTGGACAGAATTTATTATTGAACATTGATGTTAGTGCAGCATCAACTTCTATTGGAATTGGTCGAAGCATGTTTGAAATTTCTAAATTTACTGTTGCTAGATCTGGACATTCATTTGCTATTGGTGATAAGTTTAAACCAGTTGGGTTGGTTGTTGATAAGAGATTAAGAAACCCTCTACAGGAGTTTGAGCTTGAAGTTGTTACTACATTTAATGATTACTTCTCTGCTTGGCAATTTGGTGAATTAGATTTTATTGATGATATTGGTCCAATGGTTAATGGAACTAGAAAGAGATTCCCATTATTCTTTAACGGTCAACTCTTAAGTTTTGAAATTGATAAAGATTCTGTTCTTGGAGATCAGATAGATTTAAATGCTGTTCTATTGATATTCGTTAATGGTGTTATGCAAACTCCTAATATTTCATATCAATTTGAAGGAGGAACTACATTTACATTCATCGAACCACCAATGGCAAGTGATAAAGTAGATGTATTCTTCTATAAAGGACAAGATGGTGTTGATATTGAATTAGTTAATGTAAATGAAACAATTAAGATTGGTGATGATATTATTCTCCACAAACACCCATCATACTTAGATACAGTTGATCAAGAAAAGGATAGAACTATTAAGGATATTCTAGGATCCGATCTTGTTGAAACTACAATGTATCGTGGAATAGGTATTAATGAAAATCAATCAAAACCATTAGATTGGACAAAGCAAAAAGTAGATAAAATTGTAAAAGGTGATTTGATCTCTAAAGCAAGAGAAACAATGGAACCTCAAATTTATCCAACTGCAAAGGTCATTTATGACGTTAATATGACAGATGGAACAGGAACCACTGGTGGAATATTTGTTGATGATGCAGAATCTTTCTTCTATGAAGATGATGCTAACCCTGCTTTGGGTACTGTAGACCGTTATGGTGTTGTTATTACTGCGGTTGATACTTTATTAATGAAACCAGCAATTACAGAACAAGCAGAAATTACTGCAACTGTTTCTGATGATGGTGATATTGAATCTCTAACCATAGTTAATCCTGGTAGTGGATATGTTGGATCTTCTCATACTATAAGTATTGCTGCTCCAATAGGAGTTGGTATTGGAACAACAGATAAAACTAAGTATGCTGTTGTAGGAGTATCTACATTTGCAGAGGCAACTGCAACTATAACAGATGGAAAAGTTACAGGAACAACAATAACCAATATTGGTTTAGGATATTCAAAGACAAATCCACCACAATGTATAATTAAGAAACCAGAATATGATACTGAGAAAATAACTTCATTATTGAATGTTGAAGGTTATACTGGAATCATTACTGGAATTACAGGTGAAAATAGTGGAGGTGGATTGCAACTTAGATTCTTCTATACTTCATTTAAATCAAATGCAAATAAATTACAGGTTGGATATCCTATCTTAATTAAAGATACTGCAATATCTGTAGGATCTGGAGTTACTTCTGTTGATAATAATGATGATGAGATTGTTTCAATTGGTTCTACTTTCTTAGATAATATCTACAAAGTTGATTCGTTCTCGCAATTGAATGATAATCAAGCAGAAATTACATGTAATGTTCTAAGCACTACTAATGGTATTGTTGGAATAGCATCAACTGGTTTCTATGATAAAACTGATATTGGTGCAACAATTTCTCTGGGTAAGATAACTTGGGGTAGATTATATAATGGAGAAAGATCTGCTAATCCAATTTCTATTGGTGTTACTGGATTGACTGTTGATGTTGGATTATCTACTTTCCCAACAATACAAAGAAGAAACTATGGTGGTGAAAGTTCGGAACCTGGATTAAGAAATACAGGTGCTATTAGAGTTGTTACTGGATTATAGTGAAATTATGTCTATAAATAAAGAAAAAAAGATTGTTTAATAATCATGCCAGCAATTGTTACTGATCAGTTTAGGATTTTAAACGCAAACAATTTTGTCGAATCAGTAGAATCAGATCAAAATTCATATTATGTCTTTATTGGATTACCGAATCCAACAGGAACACCAGAAACTTCTGTTAGAGTTGGATATGGAAGATCTAGTGATTGGAATGCAACTCAAAAAACACCTAAACCTATAGATAGTTTTTCTAATATTGCTCATATTGGCGATACTATGATGTTTGGTAAAAGAATATCATCAGCTAATATACGAAGAATTATTAGAAGAATAGATTGGTCTGCTGGAAAAAGATATGAGATGTATAGGGATGATTACTCTACAGAGGAAAACAAGCAAAGTCCTATAACATCTTCTACTAGATTATATAATGCAAATTATTATGTAATGAATTCTGAATATAAAGTTTATCTTTGTATTAGTAATGGTGGATATGGAGAACCTGGATCAAATACTGCTAAGGGTAATATATCTCAAGATGAACCAACATTTACCGATTTAGAACCTTCTAGAGCAGGTAATAGTGGTGATGGATATATTTGGAAATATATGTATACTGTTTCGCCAGCAGATATTTTAAAGTTTGATTCAACAGAGTATATTACTGTTCCTAATAATTGGACAACAAGTGATGATGCTCAAATCAAAGCGATTCGTGAAAATGGTGATTCAACATTAAATAATAACCAAATTAAACATGTTTATATTGAAGATGGTGGTGGAAAGTATTCTGAAGGTTTGGGTCAAGAAGTTGATATTGTAGGTGATGGAATAGGTGGTAAAGCTAGAGTTGATGTAGTTGGTAAAGTAGTTACTGATGTTGCAGTAAGTTCAGGTGGAAGTGGATATAGTTATGGTTTAGTTGATTTGGGTGGTTTACAAGATGCTGATCATCCAAGTAATCAAAGAGCAAAACTTGTTCCTATTATCCCACCATCTTTAGGTCATGGATATGACATCTATAAAGAATTGGGAACTGATAGAGTTTTAATTTATGCAAGATTTGATGATTCGACTAAAGATTTCCCATCAGATACAAAGTTTGCACAGGTTGGAATAGTTAAGAACCCAACTAAAGTTGGAACAGCTGATCTTTATACTCAACCTACATTTTCATCTATGAGTGCATTCATATTTGATACAGTTTCTGCTAATGAACCATTAGTAGGTGAACGCATAACTCAAGTGTTACCTGATCAAAGGATTGCACAAGGTTATGTTGCATCATATGATAAAGATACTAAGGTTATGAAATATTTTAGAGATAGATCTCTAAACTTTACAACACCTAGTAATGATCATAAAGATTATGCTGGTATATCAACAACTGGTAGAATATATGACTTTTCTGCTAGTGGTGGATCTATAAAAGGTGACAGTTCTGGTTTTAGTGCAAGTATTAATGCAAATTTCAGTGGAATAACAACAAATCCAACTGGAACTAAGTTAATTGATTTAGGAATAACATTCTCAGGTGGGTTATCTAATACTGAGATAAATAAAGGATCAGGGGAAATTGTTTACTTAGACAATAGACCTTTGATTGCTCGTAATGAAAGACAAAAAGAAGACGTCAAAATCATCCTGGAATTCTAAAGAAAAATGCCACAAAAGACAAACTTAAATATAAGTCCTTATTATGATGATTTTGATAAGGCAGATAATTATTATAAGGTTCTGTTTAAACCTGGATATCCAGTTCAAGCAAGAGAATTAAATAATCTCCAGTCTATATTACAGAATCAAGTAGAATCTTTTGGTAGCCATATTTTCAAAGAAGGATCTATGGTTATTCCTGGTGGAGTAACTTATGACAGTACATATTTTTCAGTAAAAGTAAATCCTGATCATTTGGGTGTTGATGTTTCAATATATTTGGATGCTTTAATAAACAATAATAATGGTAAAGGAACGAAAGTTGTAGGTCAAAATTCTCAAATAGTTGGAACTATTAAAAATTATATTTTACCACCAACTGAAGGTGTTGAAGATATTACACTTTTTGTAAAATATAATGAATCTGGAACAAATTCTATTAGTGAAATGTTCCCTCATGAGGAAATATTGACACTTAAAGAAAATGTCACATATGGAAATACTACATTAAATTCGGGAGAAACAATATTAACAGTACTATCTGAAGATCCATGTCACACTGGATCAGCTGTTGGTGTTGATGCTGGAATATATTTTATTAGGGGAACTTTTGTAAGTGTTCCAAAATCAGTTATAGTATTAGAACCATATTCAAATAGACCATCATATAGGGTAGGTCTTGAAATATCAGAAACTGTTATAACTTCTAATGATGATTCTGATTTAAATGATAATGCTAAAGGTTTTACTAACTATGCTGCACCAGGTGCAGACAGATTTAGAATAACTGTTAGATTAGCTAAAAAAGCATTATTAGATTTTGAAGATACTAATTTTGTTGAACTCGTCCGTGTTAGAGATGGTGAGATTAAAAAACTTCAAGATAAGACGGAATATTCTGTAATTGCAGATTGGCTTGCTACAAGAACATACGATGAATCTGGTAACTATGCAATCAAACCATTTAGAGTTAATGTACAAAATTCTTTAAATGATGAAATTAGATCTAATGGTCTGTATACTGAAGGACAAAAAACTGATGATGGAAATGATCCTTCTGACGATTTAATGTGCGTTAAATTATCTTCAGGTAGAGCATATGTTAGAGGATATGGAATAGATGTCTGGAATAAAGTTATAGACATTGATAAACCAAGAGATACTAAAACAAATAAAAATGCATCAGTTGCATTTAGAATGGGTAGTTTGTTAAGAGTTAACAATGCAGAAGGAACTCCTTGGATGAATATTGGAGGAACAACTGCTAATACTATTGGTCTTTATAATCGTAGAAAAGGAACTGGTAACGTTGATCCATCAGGTGCAGGTCCATCTGGTAGTAATGCTATAAAGATTGGACAAGCTCGTGTTTATTCTTATGGGATATCGTCTGATGCATATAGCGGTGCTTCAACAGAATGGGATCTTCATTTATACGATATTCAAACTTATACAATATTACAAATCTCAAATCCAGGAGCAGCTATCAATATTACAGTTCCTCTTTCAACTCGTGTTAGAGGATTAAGTAGTGGTGCAATTGGATATGTTGCAGAGTATACTGGAAATCCTAATGAAATTAGTATATCTCAAACTACAGGATCCTTTATGCAAGGTGAGCAATTAATTTTTAATGAACAAGAAAGTAAAAGTAAATCATCTATTATAAAAGTTCTTGCATATACTACAGATGATATTAAATCAGTATATCAGAATTCTGATACATTAAATACAGATTTAGTATCTGATTTTAGTGCTGATTCTGTTTTATATGATAGAGTATTACCTAATTTTTCTAAATTTGATGCTTTAACTGTTACTGGTGCTGGTAATGGAAACAGTGCATCTGCAGTATCACCTCGTAGAAGATTTGCTGGAAAGGTTGGTATAAAAACTGATTCTATAGTTGGATATTCAACTGATGTAGGATATCAAACTTATAATAGAGTTGCTATTATACAACCAGATGGTGAGACTTTACAGTTACAACCAGTTGAAGATATAGATGGTGTTAATAGTGGTAGAATTATTGCAGGTGTAACAACTTCTAATGTATTCAGAATTAAATCACCTAAAATTCTCAATTTAAATAATTCTGGATTATATACAAAATTATCAAAACCTAATGTTTCTGCTGTTGATCTTTCAAATTCAACTCTTGTCATTAATAGGCAGGTAACAGGTAAAACACCAGGTAGTGGATCATTAACTATTAGTACTGCAGATGCATTAGACGTTGCTGCTGGAATCACGAGTGCTTTCTTTGAACCATTTGACAATGAAAGATATTCTATTCACTATAATGATGGAACAACAGAATCCTTAACATCAGACCAAGTTACTATTACCGATAATGGCAGTAATATAACATTTAGTGGTTTATCTCAGAATGTAGCATGTACTGTTAATGTAACCTTGAAAAAGGTAGGTGTAATTAGTAAATCAAAAGATTTTATTAGAAGTTCTCAATTAAACATAACAAACACTGTTGGTGTTTCTACTAATAGCGGAATGTCTGAAAGTAGTTATTATGGTTTAAGAGTTGAAGATAAAGAAATATCTTTAAATGTTCCTGATGTTGTAAGAATTCATGGAATTTTTGAATCGAAGGATACTAGTGCCCCAACTCTTGATAGATTAACATTTGTTTCAGGTCTTGCATTAGATACTAATACAATTGTTGGTGAGAAGATAGTAGGTAAGTCTAGTAGAGCAATTGGTCAAGTTGTTAATAGAGTATCTGCTACAGAGATTGAGTTTGTATATTTAAATGCAAATACTTTCTCTAAGGGAGAAACTATTAATTTTAAAGAATCTAGTATTGAAACAAATTTACAAGGAATAACTTCTGGAAATTATGTTAATAGAACTGCAAATTATACTTTAGATAAAGGTCATAAAAAGCAATATTCAGATTATTCAAGGATAGTTAGAAAACGTGCTTCTGGAATACCTTCTAACCAATTATTAATTATATTTGATTATTATAAAACTCAAAGTGCAGATAGCGGTGATTTATTTACTGCAAATTCATATACTAAGGATAGGTATACTACAGATGTTCCTCATATTGCAAGAGATAGAGGAACAGATATACTCGACTTTAGACCTAGAGTTAATGAATTTGATCCTGCCGTTCCTAAATCTCCATTTGATTTTAATGCCAGAACTTTTGAGAATATGACAAAATATGTTGTTGCTCCTAATGAAAGTTCTATTGTAGGATATACCTATTATCTACCAAGAGTTGATAAATTGGTTATTAATAAAAATAATCAAGTTAAATTAGTAAAAGGTGTTTCTGCAGATAATCCAACTCCACCTACAGAAGTTGGTGATTCTATGGAAGTTGCTCAAATTACATATCCACCATTTTTATATGATCCAATAAAAGGTCCTAAGATTAGGTTATTTGATAATAGAAGATATACCATGAGAGATATTGGTAATCTAGAGAAACGAATAGATAATCTTGAGGTTATGACTTCTCTTACTGCTTTAGAGAATGATACCAAATCTTTACAAGTTACTGATGCAGATGGTTTAGATAGGTTTAAAACTGGATTTGTAGTAAATGACTTTAAGGATAGGAATTTTATAAACTTCAATAGAACTCAAGGTTCTAGATGTGATGTTGATGTTGTTAATAAAGAATTAATTAGTGCAGTTGATTTTTGGTCACTAAGAGCTGAATTAGCATTAGATCCTTCAATTGATGAGACTGCTGTAGACACATCTTTAAATACTAAATTATTAGATGCAAATTGCCAGAAGACAGGTGATTTAATTACTTTAAAATATGATGAAGTTGCTAGTGAACTAAAAAATCTACAAGCAACACAAGTTGAAAATATTAACCCATTTAATGTTATTGTTTTTGCAGGTCAAGTTAATTTAGATCCACCATCAGACAACTGGACTAGAACCATTTATATTGATGATTTTAGAACTGAATCTACTGGAGCAACTTGGTCAGAAGAAGCAAATATTGTTTCTGATACAACAACAGTTGATACTGACGTTAATGTAACTGAAACTGAGGTAGAAGCCGATCAGGATATCTTTGAGGGTAATCATAGAGATATTACTACTACAAGGACAACTACAACAACACGTAATGTTGAAACATCATTTACAAACACCATTGATCCTTTAAGAGAATTTGATTATGTTGAAAGTGTTAAAATTAGTGGAGCAACAGATCCATTCATGCGTTCTAGAAATGTTGGATTTGATGCAAATGGTTTAAAACCATTCACAAAACATTATAGTTACTTGGATAGTGGAATACCAGATATTTTCCCTAAAGTAACTGAGATTGAGATGACATCTGGAACATTTACTGTAGGAGAAACTGCAAGTATTCTTAGGAATGGTATTGAAATTGCTAGAGTTAGAGTTAAAGCACCAAATCATAAGTATGGTGTAGATCCAATTATTTCAACCACAGTCGCTACAACTACATCTACCGCTAATGTTGCTGGTGGAAGTATTGAAACATTTAGTGTAGATATTTTTGATAGAACAAGACCTGCACCATCTAATCTATATTCATCAACTTCAAAAATCTTTAATATTGATGTTGTTGCTTTAGCAAATGATGAAAGATATTTTGGATATATTCAAACTAATTGTTCGATTGTTGGAGAATCAAGTGGAGCAACTGCAAATGTAACAAATGCAAGTTTGTATTCTGATAATTGGGGTGATGTTTTAGGAACATTCTTCTTTAGAAACGCTAATGCAGTTCCAGCACCTCCAACTCTATTCAGGTCAGGAACAAAAACATTTAAAGTAACAGCAGCACCAGTAGGAACAGTAACTTTACCTGGAAGCACTGCAATGGCAAGTGATGCTACTGGAACCTACCATGCTACAGGAACGATCCTAACGCAACAAACAAAAACTGTTGGTGTTAGAAATCCACCCGAACCACCACAAAGACCTAATGAAACAACAACAACGATTGGTATAAATGAAGAATCTGAAACTGAAAGAATAGAGGCTCCATATAGAGATCCTTTAGCACAATCATTCAGAGTTGATGAAACTGGTATGTTCCTAACATCAATTGATGTTTATTTTGGAAGTAAAGATCCTAATGCTAAAGTATATGTTGAAATTAGAGACGTTGAATTGGGAACACCAACTAATTTCTTAGTTCAAGATTATGCACAAGTTTCATTAAATCCAAATGATATTCAAGTATCTGATGATGCATCTATAGCAACTAATATTAGATTCCCATCACCAATTTATTTGGAAGGTGGTAAAGAGTATGCTGTAGTATTCTTAGCACCAGCTTCTGACTTGTATGAAATGTGGTGTTCCACAATGGGTCAGAAAACTGTTAAAACTGCAAACCTACCAGATGTTGAAAGTGTTGTTCATACTAAGCAATATATTGGTGGTAGTTTATTTAAATCACAGAACGGAACTATTTGGACACCAAGTCAATATCAAGACTTAACATTCCAATTATATAAAGCAGCATTTGTTCCTAGTGGAACAGCTACTTTCTATAACAGTCCAATTGAAGCTGGCGGGTCAAATGTTCAGATTTTACCATCTAATCCAGTTAAAACTTTACCTAGAAAACTTAAGGTAAATGTTAGCGGTCTTCTTGCTTCTGAAGCACCAGTTAGACGTAAGTTAAGCACTGGAGCTGAATCTGATGAAGAAGATGGAAGTGTAACAGGCATAGTAGAAAGAATAGCTGCTCCTATTGATACTTCAGTTCAACCAGAAATTATTTCTGCTGGTGCTGGATATGAATTTGCTGGTCAAGTTGCTACAGGCAATGATTGGTATAAAAATGGTGTACCTATAAAATCATTAACTAGTGATGGTAGTGGAGCAACTGCAACTGTTACTATTGATGGAACTACTGGAGAAGTTACTTTAATTGAAAATATAACTGCAGGTAGTAGATTTAGTGTTGGTGATGTTGTTACTGTTGATAACAGTAGTGCTTTGGTTACTAGAGGTGCTGGTGTTAAATTTGCAATTAAACAAATTGCATCTACTTTAGATACAGTATATCTAACGGATGTTCAGGGTGAAGTTTTCAAGAATGGAGAACCTATTATTCATTATGGTGCGAATAATGATACAAGAACATCTTCAACTGGTGGATCAGTAAATGGTGATTCTGAAGTTGTTAGTGATCTTTATGCTGGAAATGTTATTGAAGTTTCTCAATACAATCATGGGCATCACGGTGGAAATAACATAGTTAGATTGAAAGGGATTGAACCAGATAGTACTATAATTCAGACTACTAGTGCATTAAATATTGGAGAGACTAATGTTTCTATAGGTAATACCACACCATTTACTAATTTTGCTGGTATTACAACAGATAGAGGTGAGGCATTAATTGAAAGTGAAGTTATTTCATATGTTGTTGGTATGAATAAACTTACAGTTAGTGGTAGAGGATTGGAAGGATCTCCTGTATCAAATCACCCACCTAGTGTAAATATTCAACCATATCAAGTAAATGGATTCCCATTAGTTGGTATTAATAGCACATTAAATGTTCCATCAAATACAACTTTAAAGAATGCATCAAATATTGATCATTATTATCTAGAAATAGATAGAGGAACTGGTGGTAGAGGAAATAATGTTGCAGATAATCCAGCATTATTATGTTTCACTACTGAAAAGGCAGTAGGTGGTAGTAATGTTGGAATATCACAAAATCATCAATTCAGTACTTTATCTCCTCAACTTAATGTAATTACTCCAGGTAAAGGAACACTTGCAACTTCTTCAATTAGAACTGTTAGTGGAACCAGTGCTGGTGGAAACGAGGTATCCTTTATTGATCAAGGTTTTGAACCAACTACATTAAATGAAACTACATTCTTCCCAACACCAAGATTGGCTGCTTCCAGAGTTAACGAATCTGAAAGATTGCAAACATTACCTAAAAATAGATCTATAGCATTGAAAGTTGATATGTCATCTTCAGACAAGAATCTATCTCCAGTTTTGGATACAAAGTATGCATCATTTGTTCTTGGTAGAAATAAGATTAATAATCCTATAGAGGATTATGTAACAGATACTAGAACAAATACATTGGAGGATGATCCACATGGTTCAATATTTGTATCTAAGAGAGTTAATTTGAAGCAACCTGCTTCATCACTTAAAGTATTTGTTGCTGCCAATGCTCAACCAGAAGCAGACTTTAGAGTTTTCTATAGATTATTCACTGCAGATTCTAGTGAAGTTTCTCAAACATATAGAGCATTTCCTGGATATGACAACTTAATAGATACTGACGGTGATGGTTTTGGTGATGATATTATTGATTTAGGGTTAAATAATGGTAAAGCAGATGCTTATGTGAAACCAAATGGATTTAATGATTTCTCAGAATATCAATTTACTATAGATGATTTGGAATCATTTGATGGATTTACAATTAAGATTGTAATGTCATCAACAAATGAATGTATTCCTGTTAGATTAAAAGACTTTAGAGCAATTGCTTTAGCATAATGAAGACTTTTCAAGAATTTCAACAACTATGTGAAGGTGGTTTAGCAAGACAATTAAGTAATGCTAGAACTAAAGATACTGGTCACATTTCTGCAGATCGTGGATCTGATGAAGGTGAAAATCGTAAGAAGAGAAAAGGTCTTGAAAAGGATCTAAAGAAAAAAGGTATTGGTTACAAGAAAACAACTGGTAGGTATAAGTATGATGATGGATCTGATGCTAGTGAAGTTTCATACTCTACTACTAGACCAGATAATATGTCAAAACGTGAGTTTGGTAAAACTATGAGAAAACTTGGTCGCAAACACGATCAGGAATCTGTTATTACTAAGAAACCAGGTAAAAAGGCAACATTACATTATACTGATAAGAGTGGTAAGAAATCTGAAGGATTAGGGCAAGAAAAACCAGGTCCACATCCACAACAGTATGGAGAAACTGGGGAAAAACGTCAGAGAGGTGATAAGTTAAAGGATAAAAAGAAAGATAGGAGTATGCATTACGCATGAAGACATTCAAACATTTTTTAGAAGAAGCTGCTAATGCTATTCAGAGTATTAGAAAAAGTGGTTTTAAGTTGAAGAAAGGAGGGTATTCAGATCCATCTTTACCTGATGGTATGATGAGATGGGGATGGCAAATTAAGAAAGCAAAACTATCTGATGATGATATTGATAAACTATATAAGGATAAAAACAATCCTAAAAAACCACCTGATAAACCTATTGACCCTTACGCAATACCAGTTAAAAAAGCATGATACCAGTTGAAGGGCATAAAAATCTGTTTCGTGATCCAGAAACAGGTGCGATTTTAGATAATGATACTAATGCATATTCTCAACATATTTCTAAAAGAAATAGAAAACTTGATGAGAAAGCGGAACTTGATGAAATGAAAAAAGATATAGATGAAATCAAATCTTTATTACAACAGTTAGTTAATCATAAAATATAAATAATAGATAGATTCTTGAATTGCTTACATAAATGGCAGAGATTAAGGTCAGGGTAGGGCAACAAAATGCCGTAAAAGTTATTTCTTCACTTGCTGGAGCCCAAGGACTGTCCTTAGCTGAACTCAGCGATGTTAATGCCACGAACTTACTTAATGGAATGGTATTGGTCTATAACGGTGCAACTCAGAAATGGGACGCTACATTATCTTTGACACCTGGAACAGAACAGAATTTAGACATCAACGGGGGAAATTTCTAAATGGCTAGCATTATTAGGATCAAACGATCCTCTGGTACTAACAAACCTGCCAGCCTAAATTGGGGTGAAATGGGTTATGTAACTGGTATCGGCAGTTACGGTGGAACCAATCAATATAAAGATAGAATATTCCTCGGAGACGATGGAAGTAATGTTTTCCCAGTAGGTGGACATTATTATACTTCAATGATGGAACATCAACCAGGAACAGTTGCTGGTGTTCAGAATTCAAGAAATACTGATGGCGGTATAGTTGCTGTCATGGACAACACTAGAAGAGTTGACCAATGGAATGTAGATAATCTTAGGATGGATGGTAATGTTATATCATCTACAGATACTGACGGTGATATTCAATTTGATCCTGATGGAACTGGAGAAATTAATATAGTAGATGATACTTTCTTATCTTTTGGTAATGATAAGGATGTTAAGTTTGAATATGATGAAGATGGAACTGATAGATTATTAATATCAGGTAAGCAAGTTATGTTCAACAC
>VTLG01011095.1_pt1 | contig 37620 bp, 38 predicted proteins | sample 4694571 | NCBI WGS metagenome assembly VTLG01 (sample SAMN12604809, study PRJNA352737) | marine metagenome | biome: ENVO:00000447; feature: ENVO:00000209|ENVO:00000569|ENVO:01000036; material: ENVO:00002151; isolation source: viral sequences binned using virsorter ...
GTGCAGTAACCCTCCTTGATGACTTCTCACGTTCTTACGAATACAATATAGCAGGCGAATCTTATGACGGTGCGTTATCTGACGGACTGATTTACAGAGTCTATATTAATGATGACTCAGGATTTATTGATTCTTACGCATACACAGTTGATGCAAACGGAAAACAAGGCACTGGTGCTATTCTTAATGCTGTCTATGATGACGGTGTTTCTGATGTAACAATTACAAATGGTGGTACTAAATGGTCTAAAGCAACAGCAGTTCGAGCCTTTGACTTAGGTGCTGTTGATGTTGCTGGCTCAAGTGAAACGAAAGCCACTGCAACTCATACTCTTAAAGATGGTATGGTTAACTCTGTTGATGTTGCTACTGCAGGTTCAGGTTATACTGGATACTGGGAAGTAGATGTAGCCGCTGAGATTGGTGGCGACGGACATACTCATACAATTCAATTAACACAAACAGAAGTTGATATTATTATGGCCGGTGGTCAAGTCACTTCAACTACTGTTGATGCTGGACACACGCACGACCAAGTTGTAATGTGGAATGAATTTAATAATTCTTTCATATTTACTCAAACATCAGGTGCTCATACTCATCCTCTTGCTGTTACTACTCACACAGTTAATCCATTAATTACTCTTGCATTCACTACCTCAACTGGTGGTCTTGCAGATGGTTATGTTAAATTAACAGTAACCGGTGAAGTAGAAAATGTAGTTATTACTGAAGGCGGAGCAGACTATGTTCCTGCAGATACAGTTGCTATTAACGGTGGTTCACCCACTGTAGCCGCAACTGCTACGATGGACTTAGCGTCTGGCGGTATTGCTGGATTCTCAGTAACTGGTGCAGGCACTGGATATACTGACACAACTGCTAAAACAGTTGCGGTTGATATTCAGAACAACGCTTTTGTTCCATCAATTATCTCTGCTAATGTTGGAGACACTGTTACTTTTACAAATCTTGACATTCAAGCACACACTGTTACTCACGCTGATGAAATGTTTGACTCTGGTGATATTCCTCAGAATGCTACGTTCACATATGTTATAACGAAGCCGACTGAGATTACAGACAAGTACGACCTCTATGATGACAATGATACAACTATTAAAGCGACTCTTTGGGTACGTGATAATACTGTATATGTCGATATGATTTCAGAAACTGGTGGTGGAGTTCGAGGACTTGCTACTGTTAACAGTAGTAATGAAGTTATTAATATTGCAGTTGATAGACCTGGACAAGGTTATGTTTCAGGCGACTCTGTTAGAATAGTTGATGTATCTGGTCCTGGTGAAGGGGCTTACGCTTATCCAGTACTTAATCGTTCTATCGGAAATGTTACTATAAACACTGCAGGAGCTGGTTATTCATCTACAACTCAGATTATTGCGGTTGACCCGACTGGAACTCCAGTATATGATGTTGACGGAGTAACTGAGATTGACAGAATATTTGGTTCAGGAGCAATCTTGAAACCATTACTAACGACTGAAGCAGTTGCAGAATATTGTTCTGATACTCAGTATACAGACCAAGTTGCTTGTGAAGGCGCTTCTGAAACTTGGACGCCTGCAGTCCCGATGGGGATGTTTACTGGCGTACAAGTAGTTAACAGTGGTTCTAATTATCACGATATTAATTTTGTTATCAATGACCCAGCAAATACTGGTGCAGGTGCTACTCTTCAAGTAGACCTCAATAATGTAATTACAGATATTGTCTTAACATCAAGAGGTCAATCTTATGATGAGCCGATGATTAATGTTTCTGATGTTGGTGGATGGGTTGGAACAGCCTCTAAATCAGTTGGTGGTGGCTTTGTTGGTAGTGTTGTTCTTAACAACGGTATCGGGGCAGCCACGATTGTTGAAGATTGGCAAGATTATGTAGATGGCTTTACTAGAGTTATGGTTGTCGATGAGCATCCAGAGCCAACTGGCTATGGTGCTGAAGGTACTGTTGAACTAGGACTTAATGGCAACATTTCAGAAGTGACAATAACGAATCCTGGTACAGCATATAAAACACCTCTTGTGATGGTTGCAGGCCCAGTAACACTTGTTGGCGCATCAATCAACAATGTTAATACAGATTTAGCACTATATGGTCCTGAGGGAAATGACGATGCTTCCCCATTCTCAGCCAATAATACTGCTGGAACGAACTTTAAAAATGGCATTATGATACAATTCGAGAATCCAAATGGACACACACTGAATGACGAATGGGCATTTAAAACGATGTCTTGGACTTTGGGTACTCCCGCATCATTGCTATACGCATCTAATAAATATGATGGTAACCTCGAAGATATGAGAGGCATTATTACACTCAAAGATGTTTGGGAGGCTTAATAAGCAATGATTAATTATATAAATATATTTAATATAAATAGAGATATGAGTATTAAAAAGTCTAAATTGGAGAAGAATTAAATGGATATTCTAACACTTGGCAAAATGAATGCAATGGCGAAAGATGTCGACCAGACTTTAGAATTTCTAGCCAACTCAACTTTCACTGCACTCAAAGATGTATGCGATTTTCAAGAAGGAAATATTAACTGTATCAACGCAGTTGTTTCAGCAGGCGTAGATGCTCTTAACGCCGCTGGCGGCGGTGGAGGTTCTGGCCCACAACACGCACTCTATATTGGTTGTCATCACAATGGTCAAACAGGGTGTGAATCAGTCAATTACAACGGATGGCAATGTTCTTGGACTGTACCAGCAGATACAAAAGGAATTAAATTTGAAATCTACGGTGGCGGTGGCTCTGGTTATGGGGCTTGTTGCTGTATGGTGAACCCTCTTCCTGGTGGTTCTGGTGCATATGCTGTAAAGCATCTAAACGAAGAAGATGGAGATTTTACAGCAGGTTCTACTGTTTATGCACTATGTGCCGGCGGCACAGGATGTTGTTGGGCAAGTAGTCACGGTCAGAGAGGACATACCTCTTATGTTACTGGCACAGGCTTATCAAACTTTTGTGCATTAGGTGGACATACAGGTGAACATCACTGTCAAAACTGGAACTGTTACACTTGTTGTCAGACTTGTTTTGGTTGTGCGGCATTTTACGGAGCAGATTATGGAACAGCAGGCAGAAGTGGTTGGAGAAAATCATCTCAACATTGTGCTTCTTCTATGTTCTCAATTGCCCCAGGAGCACCAGGCCCATTAGGAACTGGTGATGCAGGCTCACACGGTGGTTGTACTAACGATATGCACACCGGTGGCGGTCCCATCTCCCCTGGCGCAGCCTCACACGGTGCAGTTACGCACGGTGGTTGTTGCTGTGGTAAAGCAGGTGGCGGCGGTGCAGTAGTTGTCACGTATTGGAAATAAGGCATAATTAAAAGTTAATTAGGAGATATATTAAAAATGGCTAAACTGAATATTGAAATGACGTACCCAGTGCCGGATAAGTATCTATCCCAGAGTACGGCTGCCGGCAGAACTGCTACGTTGTCTTATCTCGGGCCTGACACAATCTGGGTTGATGTACATAAAGATGGTGACAGAAAAGGGAAATGGACTTCCGAACCAATCAAAACAAATTATCACGATGATGGTAATATCGAAGGTACTGACGATGATATGACGATAGCAATTGAGGCACTTCCTGTTCCTCTAGATGCAATTCGTGTCAAAATCGACTGTACTAAAGATGCTCACATTTGTTCGATTTGGACTGACCCACACACTGTAGGAGATGACAGAGGTTCTTATGATAAATTACCTCAAGTTCAAGAGAAACTTGCTGATGGTACTGTTTATTACGAGCGACCTGCAGACGATAAGATTCCGCCCGACCATATATGGAATAAAAACGAAACTACGTGGAATTCTAAGACAAAGAAATGGGACTTAGTGTTACTTGAAACTTGGAACTCTTGGGAAAATGTTCGTGCGGTAAGGAACAAACTTCTTGAAGATACAGATATGAAAAAATTGCTACCCGAAGGCGAAGAATACGATGCCTGGGAAGCATATCGACAGGAATTAAGGGATTTACCACAAAAGTATGATGGTAAAGAACCACATACAGTTCCACATCCTGATTCTCCCGAAGATACTGAAAACAAGGCAAGACAAGCCGCAGAGGAGAACAACTAATGGATATTTTAACACTTGGTAAAATGAACCAAATGGCCAAAAACACTGACCAAGCGTTAGAGTTAATGGCAAATCACGTTTATGAAGAGATTCAGAGCGTACACAATTTTCAAGACGGAGCAGAAACTACAATAGATGCCGCAGTTGCGACAGGCACGGCGGCCATTCAAGCAATGATTGATTCTGGAGTATCGTCTGCCCCTCAAAAACATTTTTACATTTACAATACAAATCATTGGTCAGTGACTAATGGCGGGTGTTGCTTACATTGGACTGTTCCAACAGGTACTCAAATAATTACGTTTGAGATTCTATCTGGTGGCGGACCAGGTGGTTCTGCTGGACACGATTTTGATATCGGACACGGTGGAGCTGGTGGGAATTATAACGAAAAAACGATTTGTGAGGCGTCAGGACAATTTAGTTCCGGCTCAGGCACAGAATCAGCGTATACATTATGTGCCGGCGGTACTTCACAATGTTCTTGTTGCACAACTTGTAACAGAGCGTGTAGACACGGTTGTGTATCTTATGTAAACGGACCTGGATTATCGAATTTCTGCTCACAAGGCGGACACGGTGGTTCAACATCTTGGGATGTTCAATCTTCTTGTTATAACTGTCATATTGGTGGACTCCAGTGTGATAGAGGTAACTACAACGCAGGTTGGGTATCACATAACTGTAACGAAGCAACTTACGGTGGAGATATGTGTTTCAGAGGTATTAACGGCGGTATGCACAAAGGCTACAGTTGTTGTAACGAAATTCAGAACGGTACTGGCAGTCCTTCAGGCCCATTCACAGCCCCTTGGAGTGGTTCAGCGAATCATTATTGTGCAGGCGATATGGCTTGTTGTGCTGGTCACTCAGTCTTCCCTGGTGGAGGCGGAGTAGGTGACGGAAACGCCGCAGGCACTGCTTGTGTCGGTGGTTTTGGTGCCGGTGGATTAGTCAAAGTGACATATCAATAATTAATTAGGAGAGTTTAAAAAATGGCACACGTTAAAAAAATCGTAACTTACGACTTACCTGATGAGTTTGAACAGGCTACGCCAACTACTGCGTTGGGTAAAACGTCTACGCAAAGTTATGATGGCCCATCAACTCTAATCCTATGGATTGATAAGGAGTCAAAAGTTATCGACCAGACTTGGGACAAAGACGACTATACAGAACGTCCTGTTCCTTTAAATTGCGAAGTTAAAGAGATTAAAGCAGATTCGGACGAGAATATGATTAAAATCGGACTTCTTTTCGGTGGATTTGCTGAGAGAAAACTATATGAAGTTAGAGTTGGTCCTGCTGAAGATGACAATGTTGTTATAGTAGACCCGACTGACCCTCGAATGATTTTCTCTGAAAATGCTATTCTAGAGGATTATACTGCACCTATCAAAATGAAGAGTGGTATTAATACTGATAACGAAAATCCAGAAAACGATTTTCGTAGACGTTCAGATGTCGCCGTTCGGGTAGACAGAGATGCTAAATTGAAGCAGTCTGATGGACGTATCGCTGAAGATATGCCTGAAGAAGTTAAAGCGAAATGGGAAACATATCGTCAGAAATTACGAGATATTCCTCAAGACTGGGCCGCAGTTCCAAATCATTTAATTAGATGGCCGACTGACCCAGACGGAGAGTATGATGACCCATATGTTCGTAATGAGTCACCTGACCACGAAGTAATATTGGTCGCAAAAAGAACGGCCAAAGACAACGCGGCAATAGCACAATTAACGCCAATTGCCGGTATTGATGAGTAATTTATAAAAACCAACTTATTTTAGAGTTTCAAAGCCCTCGAAAGAGGGCTTTTTTTATGATATAAATACTTGACAAGATGTACTGATTATGTTATAATAGTCGTAATTTTAAGTATTAAACAAAGTGAGGTGATGTGATGAGTCGGTCAAAGGCTTTCTTTATTAATGGTGGTGCTGGTAGGGTACTATGCTCAATTCCTGCTTTTGAGCGATATGCCGAAGATTCAGGTGATGCTGATTTTATTATAGTCTGCGAAGCAGGTATGGATTTCTATAGAGGACACCCAGTTCTCCAAAAACACGCTTACGAAGTGTGGCACAAAGGTCTTTTTGATGAACATCTTAAAGACAAAGATTTGGTTACCCCCGAACCATATCGTATCAACGAATATTTCAACCAACAATGTAGTATGGCTCAAGCATTTGATATCGAAATCAATAGTCTTGAGACTGCAAGAGAGTTATCCCATCCGTCTATTAAACTCAATAAGATGGAAAAGATTACTGGATATCAGACTGTCCAGGAAATTAAAGCGGGTGTCAGAAAAGAAAAAGCAATTATAATTCAGCCCTTTGGACGTTCAGTTCAAATGATGGGCCAATATTTGATTGATGGTACTTCTCGCTCTTTTGAAGTTCAGAATATAATTAGTATTATTCAGAAACTCCGAAAAGAATATGCTGTTATAGTAATGACAGAATTTCCCCTCCCTCTTCCAGAAATGAAAGACCACCCAGTAGCAGTTCCTAAAGAACCCAATTTACGATTATGGGCGTCAATGATTAATTCAGCAGACCATTTCTTGGGATGCGATTCTATCGGACAACATATGGCTAAAGCATTAGGCAAAACGGCGACAGTCGTTATTGGTTCTACCATACCAATTAATATCACTTATCTCGATGATGATAATTTTGATATTCTTGATATGGGAGAAGAGAAGGGAAGAACTTATTCACCTATTAGAGTTTCGTTTGATGACGAGAAAGATAGACAGAATGATGAGGTGATGATGTTAGATGAGTCTCAGGAACAAAGAGTTGTTGATTCTTGTATAGGATATTTAGGCGATGGCGGACCGTTTAAAGGCACGTTTATTCCAACGCAACCAAGTGGGGGTTGTGGTGTTCCACCTAGCACACCCAGTCAAGCAGTCGGTGAACAACCAGATGTACCAAAGATAGAACCAAAAACGCCTGATTTCAGCACAAAGAATTTACTAGAGGATGGATAAATTATGAGTCAGTGGATTGCAGGTATAGCCAGAGGCCACAACGCTGGTGTTTGTTTACTAAAAGATGGTGAAATTGTTTTTATTGTTGAAGAAGAGCGACTTACAAGAAAAAAATATGACGGTGGGCCTTATGCTTCTATGGTCAAGATTCTTGAGTATACAGATAAGTTGGATTATCTAGTAATCGCACATACACAATCAGATGAAAGTCGAGTAGACTTTAGTGGTGAAAATGTTTATCCAAGTCTAGCCAGAAAACTTCGTTTGATTGACGACCCTAGTAAACAAGTATTAGATATGCACCGATGGCATCATAAGATGCACGCCGGGTGTGCCTTCTATCGTTCTGGATTTGAGACTGCCGTGGCAGTCATTGTTGACGGCGCTGGCACATTTATTGATATGAATGTTAACGGCGAAAAAATAATGACTTGGGAACTTGAGACTATTTTAGATTGTTCATATCCAGATAACTTCAAAACACTCTACAAACATCAAGGTGGTAGAGGACCTTGGCCCGCAATGAAACAAATTATGGGCTCAGAACGTGAAGGAGAAGAGGGCGAACACGAATTGATACTTGATGATTCGGCTGGTATTGTGAAAGCATACGAAGCCGTGACTCAATATTGTGGATGGGAGCCTATTGAAGCGGGTAAGACTATGGGATTATTTCCATATGGTAAACCAAACGATAAGATACCATCGATTTACACTGATGGAAATGGTGGCGATTGGAAAACTACAGACAGAAATGTTATTATTCCAACATACCCTAATGGGTCTGTTGTCAATCAATTTCGTTATGATGAGTTAAAGACCACGGAAAAAGAATCTAAGGGAGACGTAACTAGACTCCAGAATCGTAGAGATATGGCATATCTAGTTCAGACTGAATCACAGCAAATGGTCCTTGATTTGATACGCAAAGCAGTCAAAATGTCTGGCAATAAGAATGTCGTTCTTTCTGGCGGTTATGCTCTCAATTGTGTCGCTAACTATTGGTATCTTGGACAACTAAAAGACGAAGGCATAAATCTATTTGTTGAGCCAGTTTCTAATGATGCTGGTACCGCAATGGGCGCCGCACTGCTTTGTCACTACGCACTAACTAAAGACTCAAAAGTACGTGAGTATGGCGAGTCTCTATTTCACGGTCCGAGACAAGGCAGGTCTACAGAAGAGATTACAGATATCGCAAAAAAATATAAAGCGACTGGTGTATTTGATGCACAATATCCAGAAGATGCAGTTAACTTAATTTTGAAGGGGAACATTGTTACACTATTTCAAGGTAACAGTGAGAATGGCCCAAGGGCTTTGGGCAATCGTTCTATCCTATATGACCCACGAACGGTAGAAGGGAAAGACTATGTAAACAACGTAAAGCATAGAGAATATTTCCGACCGTTCGCTGGGTCAATTCTTCACGAACACGCACACGAATGGTTTGATATGAGAGGATTGGAAGAATCTCCACATATGATGTATGCGATGTATTGTTCAAAAGATGAATATGCAGAACAAATTCCTGCTATTATTCACATAGATGGAACTTGTCGGATTCAGACAGTCAAAGAACATCAGAATCCAATATTCTATGAAATGATACGAAAATTTTATGAACAAACTGGAGTACCAGTTCTTTTTAATACTTCTTTTAATCTTGGTGGTGAACCATTAGTAGAATCAATTGATGATGCTGTTAGGACACTCTCAGAAAGTGATATTGAGTATCTATATCTTCCAGACAATAATCTAATAATTGAAGTGAAAAATAAGGAGAAAAAATAATGTCAAACGTAGTGTTTCTAACAGAAGAAACTAAAGATAAAGACCTAGTCGGAGAGGAAGAAGTCTTGCTGAAAGCGGGCGAAAAGCCTGTGCCGCCAATGCCGAAGAAACCTGCTGAGCCGATTCCAAAAATAACTGTTGTTACGGGTGGTGCTGGCTTCATTGGTAGTCACTTGATAGAGAAGTTGAACAATCGGGGGAATGAAAGAATTCTTCTTGTTGATGACTTATCACATCCAGACAAGATTCGTAATATTAAAGACCTCAAATTTCAAGACTATTGCGATATATCTAAATTTCCAGAACTGTTTATGTTTATGGCAGAGAAAGAAATGGTCGATGCCGTTTATCATATGGGTGCTGATAGCAATGTCGCTTCCACTGACGGCAAACATATGATGGAAAATAACTATCAATATACTTGTAATCTTATGGATATGTGTCATATGGGCAGAATTCCTCTTGTTTATGCTTCAAGTGCCGCGGTATATGGACAGCAAACTAAAGAGTGGGGCACCTTTAATGACAAATCAGATGATTATACTCCAGATAGTTACTACGCATTAGCGAAACTTCAAGCAGATAAGTACAGCAGAAAATTTATGAATCAGGGACCAGACAGGACTAAAATTATTGGTCTAAGATATTTTAATGTTGTCTCTGAAGGTAAACGAGAGACACACAAAGATAATATGAAATCTGCTATGGCCTGGATGAAAGAACAATATGACGAAACAGGAATGATTCGTTTGTTCAATGGTTCAGCCGAAATATATCGAGATTTTGTCCACGTTGAAAATGTCGTTCATATGACAATCAATGCTATGACTTCAGGTAGAAGTGGAGTATATAATATTGGTTCTGGAGAATCACGGTCTTTTCTTGACTTAGCACTAGAGATTGTTAACGATGATGAAAGTAAGATAACATATTTTCAGATGCCATACGAAATGAATGACAGATATCAAACATTTACCGAAGCGAATATGGACAATGCTTGTTTTGGCATAATGTCGAGACCTTAAATGAAAGGCGAAAGTCTAGCAACAAAATCAAGATGGCAAAGACCTGAGAAATTTTTCCCAGTTGTCGTTGAAGATTTCTTTACTTCTCCTGAAGTGATTATGGAGTATGGAAAATCTCTGCCGAAAGAAGTTGTAGGTAATCAGCCTGGTAAGAGGTCAAAACAGTTTTGGGAAATAGATGCAGAGTTGCATAATACGATATTAAGAAAAATTTTAAGTTGCTATTATGACTTAGACTATGTAAACATTTCTTGGAAACTCAGTAATATGTCTTTTCACGAAATTCCACGATTTCACGAAGCAAAATCAAACATAAAAAACAAAGGATGGATACATCAAGATGTAGGTGTATATTCTCCAGACGGCCCAGATGATGAAGTTGCTGGATTGATATATCTAACGCCCGATATTGACCCAGATTCTGGTACATCATTATTTAATTTGAAACCTGGTGCAGTAATACAACCAGAAGAAGAGTCAAAACAAGAGGGCTGGGTAGAACATAGAAAGAAGTTTGACGAAAAACTTTGCTTCAAGAACTTTTTTAATCGTATGATAATGTATGATGCTTGTGAATGGCACGCCGCAAATAGTTATTGGAATGATGGTGATGTTAGATTAACATTAGCATTTTTTATAGGGGGAATAGAGGCATCTACATTCCCACTGAAAAGAGTAAAACATTGGGACAGAGAAAGAAGCATATGTGGATAGCAGGAATTGCCCTAGGGCATAACGCTGGCGTCTGTCTATTAAAAAACGGCGAAGTTGTTTTTTCTATTGAAGAAGAAAGACTATCAAGGGCTAAGCACGATGGCGGGCCTTTACTCAGTATGATGAAAATCTTAGACTATACAGATAAAATTGATTATCTGGTAGTGTCCAATCTAACCACTAACCCCAACGACCCTCGTCAACACACCGTTCTTGAATATACTAGAGAACCTTTATATCAAGGACTCGCAAGACGATTAGGATTAATCGAGCAGGCAGATGGAGAGTTAGATACGCAATCACCACAGGTTGTCAATATGTTTGATAATCATCACAGACTCCACTCAACGATTGCCTTTTATAATTCTGGGTTTGAAACAGCCGTGAGTGTCATTGTAGATAGTAGTGGCAGTAGTAGAGAGTTCGGAAGTGATAAAGAATCAAATATATATTTTGAAATAGAAACTATTTTCGACTGTTCCTATACAAAAGGAATCAAGACTCTATATAAGAAAATGGGGTGCGACAAGGGAAGAAGTTATTATATTAAGGAAATGCACGATGAACAATTAGATGAAAAATTTGAATTAGTTGCAGATGAGGGCGCTGGAATTGGAAAAGTTTGGGATGCAGTCACAGATTATTGTGGATTTCACATAAACGATGCAGGCAAGACTATGGGATTATCTGCATTTGGCTCTTCAAATGATAAAATACCTGACCTGTTTCGTGGTGATACATCCAATAAAGATTTGACAAAGGCTCAATACCCGTATCGTACAAGTCTTAATATAGGTAAAGAAGAATTTGAGTTTTTAGATGATATGGATTGGAAAGATGATTTATCCAAATCCAATCTTAGAAGAGATATGGCTTATGCAGTTCAGAAAGAAACCCAAGAACAAGTTTTAAATCTAATCATCAAAGCATCCGAAATGAGTGGCAATAAGAATGTTGTATTGAGTGGCGGGTATGCACTTAATTGTGTTTCTAATTATCACTACTTGAATAAATTAAACGACCTCGGCATCAATTTGTATGTAGAGCCAAACTCTAGTGATGCTGGTACTGCCACTGGGGCCGCTTTACTGTATCATTATATGTTAGAGAAAGAGAAGGGCAACGAATGGCTAATGCCTAGAGAAAGAAGAGATAATTTATTTCTGGGACCAGAATATAACTATAATATCGAAGATGTGCGTAAAACAGTAGAGAAATATAATGCTGAACTTCTTATTGCTGATAGAAAAGATGTAGCGAAATTGCTTAAAGATGGAGAAATAATTTCTATATTTCAAGGGAGAAGCGAAAATGGCCCTAGAGCATTAGGCAATAGAAGCATACTATTCAATCCAACTATAGAGAATGGCAAAGACATAGTTAATAAAGTGAAGGGTCGAGAATATTTCAGACCGTTTGCAGGTGCAATTTTAAAAGAATGGGTTCACGATTGGTTTGATATGAGGGGATTAGAGGAATCTCCTAATATGATGTATGCTGTTGACGTTCTAGAAAATAAGAGAGATTTGATACCGTCAGTTTTACACGTAGATAATACCTGTAGAATTCAGACCGTGACCGAAACTCAAAACAGATATCTCTATAAACTCATTGAAGAGTTTTACAGAATGACCACTGTACCAGTATTGTTTAATACTTCATTTAATTTAGCAGGTGAGCCTCTAGTCGAGACCCTTGATGATGCACTGAAAGTCTTAAAGGCCTCTGAACTGGAATATTGTTATATGCCAGAATTAGGTAGTTTAATACATTTGGAGAATGTGAAATGAATGACCTTATAACTCTAATTAAAAAACATCACATAATTTTAGTTATGTTGTTAGTAATACCAATGATGTTATTTGGTGGATGCCCTTGTTGGCTATGCACTATTGGATGCGGTTGATTTACTTGGCCATCCCTGTCTTTCATCTTGAGAATCACCTGGTCTAATCCGATAATTATCTTCAGGCATATCCTTGCTTGATGCTTCAAGAATAACCGTATTATCTTTCATACAAGTCACTTGATGTGGAGTCATAGGCTCAATATGAAAAGTTCCGCCCTCGTCTATGTAAATTTTGCTTGTTGTCGCATCTTTCATATCCATCAATTCAACCATAACTGACCCTCTCGTACATAACCAAGTCTCAGTCTTATCTTTATGGAAGTGCATTGAAGATTTGTGACCCATTTTATCAAAATGCAATTCTTTCATACAATATTGGTCATTGCTTTCAATGATTAATTCGTGACCCCACCCCTTTTCAATTTTTTTGTTTCTCATAATGGTGTATCCAATTTGAATATTTTATCAATAGTCTTTGTTGTACTCTTTCCTTCAACAATAGGAATTATTTTTACTTGTTTGACTAAATCATTGCCAACTACAGTGTCAATTGTATAGTCTCCACCCTTGACCAGGCAATCGGGCATGAGGCGTTTGATGAGTTCGTATGGAGTATCCTCATCAAATAAGATTACACCATCTACTCCTGCGATTGACTCTAACACTTTCTTACGTTCTTCTTCATCATTAACTGGTTCTCGCTTTATTCTCTTCATTGAATCATCACTATTTAATCCAACAATCAATTTATTACCAAATGCCGCGGCTTTATTAAGCAACTCAATATGTCCAGAGTGTATAATATCAAAGCATCCGTTTGTAAACACGATAGTCTCTATTACAGCACCTTTATCTGGTGGGGCGGTACCGAGTTTACTCACAACATCACCAGCGGCTCTATTTGCATAGTCCATTGCATTCTTAATGCCTGATGGAAGAAAATAGGTGAATGTCGCAATAACGGTATCACCAGCACCTGATACATCTCTAATTTGTTTTCGTTTAGGTTGTCTAAGAATAGATGCTCCATCTCTTCCAATCCAGTGCATACCATCTGCACCAAGAGTCACTAAAATTCCTTGTACGTTTAAATCTTCACAAACTTGCAGGGCTTTCTCATAAGTAAATTCCCCATAAGCATCTTCAAATTCTTTTTTATTTGGTGTGATTGCGTAAGCGCCAGAATATTTTTCCCAATCTGTTCCCTTAGGGTCGATTAAAATTGGACAGTCGATTCCTTTGTAAGATGTCGATTTATTGTTAATAAGGTCATCCAACAGTTCTGTAGTTATAGTACCTTTACCATAATCTGACACGATAATAGCATCTGGTGATGCACCAAATGACGGAGGAGAGTCTTTTATATGCCCGCTATCGATTCTACAGAGTTGTTGGTCATTCGTGAGGATGCGTGTCTTTGTGATAGTTTCTGAATTTTTACCGATTTTGAGGTCATTAGAGATGTCTTGTTCTGCTAAGAGACCAGATATAATACCACCAGATTCATCTAAACCTACCGTAGAAAAAAGCATAACCTCGTCTGTAAAAACCTTTAACGTCTGACAGACATTACCTGCTCCACCAAGCCGAGTCTCTATCATTACATTATCCACTACGGGAACGGGGCTTTCTGGTGACAGGCGGGTAGTTGTCCCAGCCCAGTATTCATCCAACATCACGTCACCAATCACAAAAATACGCTTATTCATAATATTATCTCCAAATCATCTTATTATATAAATACTTACTGAGTAAACTATACACTTATATATACGTAAGGAAAAATATGGCAGACCAAACAGAAAAAGCATTAGATAATCTTGGTGTGGCCGTTGATACTATGAAAGAAAGGATTACCCGACTAGAAGAACAAATGAAAACTATCTACAACTCAGTAGATAGAGTTGAGAAGAAGTTGGACAAATTAATTGAACAGGCCGGTGACCACGATGTAGATGTTGCTACAAATAAAATCCGTATAGGCGCAGGAGAGAGATTCTTCTGGGTGATGGTCTCTGCAGGCATAGGGCTTGTTATATACTGGATAAAGAGTGGATAAGAGGCTATGGCGATTGAATTATTATTTGAAATTGAAAAATACCTATCGATAATCGTATCGGCAGGCGCCATAGGAGCCTTTTTCTTCACACTAAAGCACCGAAAATATTATTCCTGTTGGGCACGCTCTTCTATTTTGCTCGGTTCGGTAATCAGTGTATACCACCTATTCAATTGTTTCCTTTGCAGTCCTGATGCCGCACTCCTTGTATCTGTTATTGCTGATAGAAAACAACATATGATATCCGCTGGGATACATATTGGATATCAATTATCAGTGGCAATGTTCGTGTATACAATTCTAAGATTTAAGTGGTCTATAACCAGACAATACAAGGCCATAATGGCGGTGAAGTGTAGAGAATATAATGGGAAACATAAATAGAAATGACGAGGAAATATTATGGCTAAACTACAATCAGTAGATAATTTAAGAGATTATGCTTATAGGAAACTTGGTGCTCCAAAGATAGAAATCCAAGTAGATGATACTCAAGCATATGACAGGATAGATGATGCTCTCCAATTATTCGTTGAGCGCCATTTTGATGGGGCAGAGGAGAAGTTCGTTACTTACGTATTCACCCCCACCGATGAAGCAAATCAATACATAACCCTCGATGATAATATTGTCGCGGTAACCAGGATATATCAGCCTGGAAAATATTCTTCTGAGGCGATGAGTGATGTACGTTACAGAATTATGTTTGATGAGATGTTCGATATGACCAAAGTTAATATGGCATATTTCGAGATAACAATGGAACATCTGGAGATGATTCAAGGTTATTTTAATCTAGACAGAACATTCACTTTCAACAAAGCAACTAATCGACTTTATTCTCATTCTGGCAATATTGTTGGCCCAAGTTGTAATCCATTAGGAACTTGTTCTGATGTGGCTCATACAACAGAAACAGACTGTACTACTGCACTTGAAACGTGGACAGCATACGCAGACCAATCGGCTTGTGAAACTGCATCTGGTACGTGGACAGTCGGTAATTCTATACTTCTTAGGGCTTGGCAAGCAGTTATACCAGATGAATCAAGCAGTTATGCTCTTGATGTATTCAATGACGAATGGGTTAAGAAGTACGCCACTGCACAAATTAAACAGCAGTGGGGTGCAAATTTGAAACAGTTTGACGGAATGCCATTACCTGGAGGTATTACAATTAATGGCCAACAGGTTTGGGATGAAGCGAAAGAGGAGATTGAAAAACTCCAAGAAGAATTTTCGATGAATTATGAACTTCCGGTCAACTTTATAGTAGGGTAACATTATGGGTATGTTCGATAGTATGTCCAAATCCCCAATGGTCAAGGATATCGCAGAAGAAGTTGTTGCTGTTATTGGATTTTCAGCAAAATATCTTCCGAGAAAATACGGTACTGCCATTGACCCGATTTTCGGTGAGGACCCCTCATCGTTCTTTGATACGATATGGACATTTAACATACTAATTGATGACTATCAAGAATATGGTGATGTAGGAGATTTCTATTCTAAGTTCGGTGTAACTGTAACTGATGAAATGAAAGTGTCTTTCACGAAGAAAGACTTTGCAGAGCAAACAGTAGCCACAGATGATGATACTCCAATTGCTGGAGATTTGTTATATTTCACAGATGCAGAAGCATTATTTGAAGTGACATTTGTTGGTCACAACTCTTCATTTTATCCAGAACCTGAAGGCTCACAACACATATGGACATTAACGCTCAAACCTTGGGAATACGGTAGTGAAGAAATTACTGTTGTTGACCCAGAAATTACTGCTATTACTGATGACCTGGACGCTACTATAGATAAAGCACTAGATACTCCAGATTGGGATAGTTTAGATGACGATATCTTTGACTTATCTGAAATGAATCCATTTGGGAGTACACAATAATGTTTGGCACAACTTTTTATCACGGAACTACAAAGAAACTGATTATCGCTTTTGGGTCAGTGTTCAATAATCTCCACGTTATGCGAAGAGAAGCGGATGGCACACTCATTAAAGATATTAAGATACCACTAGCATATGAGTCTAGAAAGAAATATCTAGCACGATTAATCCAAGACAGTAGAAAGAATAAAGAAGTTCCACGAATGGGTTTTATTATGAGTGGTATGGAAGCAGACTTTAGTCGAGCAGGCAATCAAATGAACGAGTATAGATTTAGTCATAATGATGCCGACAAAGCATACAAATTATACTCCCCTATTCCGTATAATTGGACTTTCACTCTCGACATTTATGTTGACTATATGGATGATGGACTACAGATTGTAGAACAAATTTTACCATATTTTCAGCCAGACTTTAATTGTGTCATTGAAGAGATACCTGAATTAGATATGAAGAGAGACATTCCTATTGAGTTGACGGGTATCGCACTAACAGATGAATTTGAAGGCGATTTCGGCGACCACAGAGTTGTTAATTGGGCTCTCGATTTTGTTGTGAAGGGATGGATTTATCCACCAATTAGAGAACAAGGTGTTATCAAGACAGTACAAACAAATTATATGGTTAATTTCTTTACTGGTAGTCTTGATGAACATCCAGACGAACAAGTAAATTTAACAATCGACCCATTTACTGCTGATGTCACTGACAATTGGACAGTTAAAATAGAAGCGGGACATCCGGATAACCCTGATGATGATACTGACGTAGACACAATGCACGAAGTTAATTGGCCGCTCGGTAATGATTAAAATGATGACAAGGAAATTATATTATGGCAGAACGAAAAGATTCTAAACCAAGAAGAAAGACAACAAGAAAAAGACAACCGAGGAAAAAGACAGTCAACGAAAGATTAGATGCCGAGTTAGATATGGCTACAGATATCATCAATGAGTATGAAAGTGAAAGCCCAGACTTTTTGCCTCCAAAAATTGATGTAGATAAACGGATTGTAAGCACACGAAGAGAACGTGGTCTTGCACCGAGGGCTACTGTTAGTTCAAACCCAGACCAAGGAGACTTGCCTGAAGATTATTCATATGCAAGAGATAATCTTTATAATCTTATAGAAAGAGGAAACGAAGCACTTGAGGGTATACTTGAATTAGCAAAAGAAATGGAACACCCACGAGCATATGAAGTTGCTAGTGGGCTGATAAAAAATGTGTCGGATACGACAATGGAATTATTAAAGATGCAGAAAGAGTTGAAACAAATGAAAGATGGCGACAGTCCTAAGACGAATGTCAATAATCTTTATGTAGGTTCTACTGCTGAATTACAAGAAATGTTAAAGGGGAAAGAAATCAAATGAGCAGAGACCACATAATCCAAAACATCGGACTGGTAGTATTAGTAGTCGGGATGATGTACGGAATAACAGTAATAATGGATATGGTACGAGATGTCGATGGACTTGTCGAGCAAATAACTGTACTACAGGATAGCGTTGATAATTTGGTAAAGAATCACAATAATGGCCATTAATTGAGTCCTCGGGGGATTATATTATGACAATTAGTACCTATTTAGGTAATCCACTACTCAAGCGTGTAAATGTACCCCACGAATACACGCAAGATGAAATTTTAGAATATGTAAAGTGTAGGGATAATCCAATCTATTTCATCAAGACCTATATGACTATTGTCAATATAGATAAGGGTTTGATGAAATTTGACTTATGGCCTTTTCAAGAAAAAATAATTACAGGTCTATACAAAAATCGTTTTTCAATAATTAAGTGTCCTAGACAGTCTGGTAAATCTCAGACAAGTCTGGCATTTATGCTACATTATGTATTATTTCACGACCAGAAGAACGTAGCGGTTCTTGCCAATAAAGGCGCAACAGCAAGAGAGTTGTTGGGTCGCCTACAAATGGCATACGAAAGACTTCCAATGTTTCTTCAGCAAGGAGTCTCTGAATGGAATAAAGGTTCAATACATCTTGAGAATGGTTCTCGAATTCTAGCGGGCTCAACATCTTCATCATCTATTCGTGGATATGCTTTCAATTTAATTTTTCTTGACGAGTTCGCATTTATTAGTCAAGGGCTAGCAGAAGAATTCTTTTATTCTGTATATCCAACTATATCATCTGGTAATACGTCAAAAGTTATTATTGTATCAACACCAAATGGTATGAATCATTTTTACAAGATGTGGACTGATGCTGTAGAAGGTCGCTCAAATTATGAACATTATGAAGTACATTGGTCAGATGTGCCAGGTAGAGATGATGAATGGAAGAAACAAACGATTGAAAATACGAGTGAAGAACAATTTAGGCAAGAGTTTGAGTGTGAGTTTCTTGGTAGTGCTGGCACTCTTATTTCTCCCAGCAAACTGGCTGAGTTGGCTATAATAGACCCGCTTAGTCGAAAAGAACAATTAGATGTACACAGAGAGACAGAAACTGGACATAATTATTTTATAGCAGTGGATGTAGCAGAGGGGCGAGGCCAAGATTACTCTACGATGAACGTAGTTGACATTACGCAATTACCGTTCCGACAAGTAGCAAAGTATAGGTCAAACACAATCTCTCCTTTACTATTTCCTACTGTTATTCAACAAGTAGCAAACGCATATAATAGGGCAACTGTTTTGATTGAATCAAATGGCCCTGGTGCCGAAGTCGCTAACATACTCCATTATGAATTGGAATATGATAATACAATTAACGAATCGGGGGTACACAATAAACTTGGTCATAAAATGACTAAGAGAGTCAAGGCTATTGGGTGCTCCAATCTTAAAGATTTAATAGAGAACAATAAACTCATAATTAATGACTTAGAAACAATTAGCGAACTATCTCAATTCATTATCAGAGGCAAGTCTTGGCAAGCAGAACCAGGTGGTACCGATGACCTTGTAATGAGCCTGGTACTATTTGCGTGGTTTTCATCTCAAGAATTGTTTAAAGAATTGAATGATATCGATTTAAGACTCAAATTATATGATGGAAAGATGCAAGAAATCGAGGATGACCTAACTCCGTTCGGATTTATTGATGATGGCAATAATGAAGAGGATAAATACGTTGTAGAGGGCGGAGAAGTTTGGCAAACATATAGTTAGTCGAAGTCGATGATTTTATAAATAGTTGCAATGAGTGAGGACTCATCGACTCTCTATTGTAGGGATAATCGATAGGGGAATCAAATCATTACGAATAATTATTTATTAATAGGAGAAAAACGATGGGATTTCAATTAAGCCCAGGCGTCCAAGTCAAAGAGATTGACTTATCAACGTCTATTCCCGCGGTTGCTACCTCTTTAGGTGCTACAGTAGGTCGTTTTACTTGGGGTCCGGCTTTCGAGCCATACTTATGTACCTCAGAAGCCGACCTGGTTAGCGTTTTTGGACAACCAACCAACGACACGTATCCAGCGTTTCTTTCTTCTGCCGCATTCTTGAGTTATGCAAATAGCCTTCAAGTAGTACGAGTTGTAGATTCCGGGGCGATGAATGCCGCGCCATCTGGAAATGTAACTCAAATCACAGGCGCAGAAGATTTTGAAACACAGATGGACTCTGGTACCTTGACAGAAGGCTGGTATGCCCGATATCCTGGTACTTATGGAAATGGCATTAGTGTGGAAACACACGATGGGTCTGCTACTTGGTCTGCTTGGCAATATGCCGGTGCATTCGATGTACAGCCCGATACTGGTAATGACGAAATGGCAGTTGCTGTTATAGTAGACAGCGAAGTTGTTGAGAGTTATCTAGTATCTCCCGTAGAAGGCACTAAGAATGTTGACGGCGGAAATATTTGGGCGCAAGAGAAGATTAACAATGCTTCCAAATTAGTTTGGGTTAATACTCCACAAGTATCTAACACAGGCGCTGTTTCTACTACATTTACTGGTGGAATCGCAGTCTCGGCTGGCGTTCCCGCTCATTGTGATGATGGCGGAAATGACGACCAAGCAACTTGTGAAGGAAACGGTAATACTTGGGTGCTAGAAGTAGCCGCAGGTACTGTAGGCTCTAACGAGTATATGGCTGGGTGGGACAAGTTTGAGAACGCTGATGAAATTAATGTTAGTATATTAATTGCTGGCGGACTTTCAAATGAGAACGAAGCCCAAGTTGCTATCGTATCTAAGTATATGATAGAGCAAGTTGCTGAGAAGAGACTAGACTGCATTGCTGTAGTTTCGCCTCCGAAAGAGAAAGTTGTCAATGTTGGTGGCGCCACAAACGCTGTTAACAATGTAATCGGTTGGAGGACAGATGTTGCGTTTAACTCTGCATCTTCATACGGTACTCTTGATGGTAACTACAAATACGTTTATGACGTTTATTCTGACACTTATCGCTGGATTGGATTCAGTGGTGATATAGCAGGATTGATGGCTCATACTGATAATGTGAGAGATGCTTGGTGGAGTCCAGGTGGTCTTAATCGTGGTCAGATTAAGGGCGTAGTAAAGTTAGCGTATCAGCCTTCATTGGCTCATCGTGACCAATTGTATATGCTTCCTAACGGAATCAATCCAATTGTAACTTTTCCGGGGCAGGGAACTGTACTCTGGGGAGACCGAACTTTGCTAGTCAAACCGAGTGCCTTTGATAGAATCAATGTACGTAGATTGTTCATTATTCTTGAGAAAGCGATTTCAATATCCGCAAAATACTTCTTGTTCGAGTTCAACAATGAATTCACTCGCAAGAATTTCTTGAATATGGTTAATCCATATCTACACGGAATTCAAGCAAGACAGGGAATGTATGATTTCTATGTTCAGTGTGATGCTACAAACAACACACCAGAAGTTATTGATGCTAATCAATTTATTGCGAGTATTTTCATTAAACCAAGCCGGTCTATCAACTTTATCACGCTTAACTTTGTCGCTACAAAGACTGGTGTTGATTTTGCTGAAGTCATCGGCCAAGTATAAGGAGAATGAAAAATGGCTCAATTTAATATTGCAGACTTTAATAATCAATATGACGGTGACTACGCACGTCCTAATATCTTTGAAGTAGATATTAGCAATGTAGGAAATGGTGCCCGAGGGGGCACGAAGATGATGGTAAAGGCAGCCTCTATACCGGCCGCAAGTGTTACGCCGGTTGAAGTACCTTATCAGAATCGTAAGTTGAAAGTGCCTGGCGACAGAACTTTCGTGGACTGGACAGCGACCGTCATTAATGACGAGAGTTATCAAGTTCGTGCAGACTTACTTGCTTGGCAAGCCCAGATAGCTGGATTCCAAGATTTCAAATCAACTATTGGTGTCGGAACGTCACATCGATTGATTACGGTTACTCCGTATGATAGAGATGGCGGGTCTACATCTGGGTTTGAACATCTTTTATATGGATGGCCTTCTGAAGTCGGAGCAATTGACCTCTCTTGGGAAACTACTGATGCTATTCAAGAATATACAGTGACATTCGCTATTTCTTGGGATAACGGTGGAGTTGGTGGAGAAATCGACAAACTCACTAATTAGTAGTTGAAAAATACACTTGTTATTTGAGTATAAATATTAGTATTAATTACTTAACTAACAAAAGAAACGTGATATGGAACTATTTGGTTATAAGATAGAGAAGAAAATTGGCTCGTCTGTGGTGGACAAGGGTACTAAATCCTTTGTTGCTCCAAATCTAGACGATGGTTCTACTGTAATTGACGGTGGAGGTATAAACGCCTTCGCCGTCAATTTCGATACCGCGTTTACGACACAGCAAGACCTAATTGACAAATATCGAAAGATAGCGAGGCATCCTGAAGCCGAATCTGCAATCGATGATATAGTCAATGAGGCAGTTGTACTGGACCCCTATAAGGAACCAGTATCAATTTATCTTGATAAATTGGACACTATTGAGGTGCCCAAGAATATCAAAGATATGATTACTGAAGAATTCGGAATTATCTCTAAGAAATTAGAGTTTAATAGTTCTGGACCTGATATCTTCAGACGATGGTATGAAGATGGAGCAATTCATTATCATATTATTTTTGACAATGATAACATCAAAAAGGGTATCAAAGAATTAAGATATATCGACTCGACTAATATTAAGAAAGTTAAAGAAATTCTTAAAGAAAGAAACAAAGATGGAGTCGAAGTTGTTACTGGGGTAGATGAATATTGGTTATATTCAAAAGAGAGTAGAGGTATAACTCAAACCCTTAAAGTTGCTCTAGAGGCAGTAGCGACTGCTGACTCTGGTTTGTTTGATAAAGAGAAAGAGGTTACTCTTTCATATCTGCATAAAGCAATGAAACCAATTAACCAATTGCGTATGTTAGAAGATGCAATGGTTATTTACAGAATTACTAGAGCGCCTGAAAGAAGGGTGTTCTATATTGATGTTGGTAACTTACCAAAATCAAAAGCGGAACAGTATCTCCGTAACATTATGAACAAGTTCAAGAATAAGATGGTTTATGATGCGAGTACTGGTACCGTTGCTGATGGTAAAGATACAATGTCAATGATGGAAGATTTCTGGCTCCCACGAAAAGAGGGAGGCAGAGGAACAGAAGTAGAGACATTGCCAGGTGGACAAAATCTAGGTGATATGGATGATGTAACATATTTTCAGAAGAAAGTATATCAGGCACTTCACGTTCCGTCTAGTAGAATGGAAACAGACAGTAGTTGGACTTTCTCTAGAGTAGGCGAAATTACAAGAGATGAATTAAAATTTACTAAATATGTAACGAAACTACGAAAGCGTTTTTCTGATTTATTGTATTCGCTATTAAGAACTCAATTACTTGCAAAGGGGGTTATTGATAAAGGTGAGTGGAACGTCTACAAAGAGAATATTAATTTCATCTTTGAAGATGATGGTTATTTCACAGAACTCAAGAAACTTGAGATGATGAAAGAACGAATCGAGATGCTTGACACTATATCAAGTGGAGAGATGATTGGTCGTTATTACTCAATCGAGTGGGTACGAAAAAATGTTCTGATGCAGTCTGAAGAAGATATAGATACATTAGACAAACAAATGGAAACAGAGAAAGCCGCCAAATCTTCTGATGAAGATGGCAAATCTGACGATTATTATTAGGAGATAATTAATTATGATTAACGAAAATCTAGAAAAATTAGTGTCACTGGCACGAGACAAAAAAGCGAGTGCTTTTAAAGATATCTTTACATCTGAAGTTGACGGCCGATTAGCAACAAAAATTGCTGATATGAAACAAAGTCTTGCCAAATCTATGTTCGCAAAGAAAGAAGGGGATTTATCAAGAGAAATTACTGAAGATTCCGATGTAGAACATAAACACGGCGATGTAACTCATTCCCACGCTGATGGTGATAAAGAACATACACACAAATCAGTAGAGCATACACACGATGATGGTACGAAACATTCCCACATTGCTGGCGATGCCGAACACACTCACGAAGGTACTCTACCACCTGCACTTCAAAAAGCAATTGATAAAAAGAAGAAGGGCAAAAAAGATGACGATGATGAAGTAGATGAAGGTAAAGATGGTGGCGAAGGCGACAAAGCAGCCTATCAGAAATACTTTCAAGGAATGCTAAAGAAGTATGGCGTTAAAGACCCGTCAGAATTATCTGGTGATAAGAAGAAAAAGTTTTATGACGAAGTTGACGCCGGATGGAAGGGCGACAATGAAAACGACTGATGCTGAACTAATGAAAACAAAAGAACATCAATTTTTGAATCCTTTTGCTCCATCTTCTATGAGGCCTCTTGGCGAGAAAGTTGAAACTGTACAAGTAGATTATGATATTGACCGGGAAGACCCAAAGAAACACGCAAAACTGTTGAAGAAATATAAAGTAAAAGTTTCAAAGTCGTGGTGGGACCACGGTTCTTATCAAGCAACTGTTAAAGGTACAGAAAAAGATATTAGGGCTTGGATGAAGGCTGCCCCTTATGACAAAGACTATATTGATGACGTTTTTGAAAGTATATAAGGATTAATCTAATGAAAGAAGTCGTTCAAGAAGCGAAAGGCATCGAACACGTTGTCTATCAATTCAAAAGTAAGGGAGATGCCCAGAAAGCCAAGAAGTATTTTGAATCTCAAAAGAAAATGACGTTCTGGTGTAAAGACGAAGGTTCTGGTAAACTTTCTGTTGAAGTAGATTCATCTACTACAGGCGAGAAATATATGGATGACTATCATAATAAAGTTGTCGGTGTATATAAGCCTAAAATATTGTCAAAGGAGGCGGTTGAAATGAAAGAGAAAAAATTTAAACTTCAGAGAGAGGCCGTTAACTTTATTAATACGACCGATAAAAAACTTACTGAAGGCACAGACTTTAAAGGCAGTAAATCTGTCACAATAACAAGAAGCAGTGGCGGCGATGCAGGAATGGTAATTCAACTGACTGACAAAAATAGAAAGTTTATTCAATTGCCAGTTGCAGAAGCAGTTGTTCTAGGTCGAGCGTTGCAAGACAAAAAATTAATGAAAGCGTAGAGGAGAAAAGTAATGGAAAGCAAATGCGACAATCCAAATTGCAAATGTGACCCTTGTACGTGTAACCCGTGTGAGTGTTAGTTATGAGTTTAATTAAATTCAAAGATTACATTACTGAAGCGATGGCAGTCCCAACGCTCATTGATGAAGAAGATTGTGCTATCGTTGAATGGTCTGAAGAGGCTTGGTTTAGTCACACTGTTGCAGAACGAGCCGAACTAGAAGCAGAAGCAGTCAACGGATGGGCAATGTGGCAAATAGGCAGTATCGATGGTGAAGATGAAGATGGCAAGCCAGTTCCTGCAGATGCAAGCGGAATTTATGAAGGCGAAGAGGCTATTAATGAGTATCTTGATGCTTTAGATGAAGAGGAAAAACAGCCCTTTAGTGAAGCAACTGAAACAGATGAATCAAGAGAACTAACGGATGACGAGCGAAAAAAGTTAGAAGCGATTGTTCTATCGCTCAAGAAAAAGGAACAAGATTTTAGGAAAAAGTATGGCGACCAGTGGAAAGAAGTAATGTATGCAACCGCTACGAAGTTGGCCAAAGAAGAAGGCCCCTTAGTTGGTGGACTCACTATTCCTGAAAATGTAGATGCTATAGCAGAAAAATGCTTTTTAGACCTATTTACGGAAACTGATGAAGTTCCCGAATTAGATGAAGATGAGCAAGATGAGGCTTACAAGGCACGTAATACGATGCAACGCCGTAAGACTCAGAAGAATAAAGATAGAATGAAGTTTCGCAATCGGGCACAGAAAATTAAGGCCAAGATTGAACGTAAAAAAGGTGGTAATAAAGTCAAGCGTATCAAGATGAGAAAGAAATGGATGCGTAAAAATAAAGCCAAAATCAAAAACGCTCAAAAGGTTTTTGGTGGCAAAGTAAAGTCTAAATTCACAAAACGATAGGAGATGATACAATGGAATGGTTAAGAGAAAGATGGGCAGAGAGAACTTCTTGGGATGGCGGAGTCTTAATAGGCGTCGGCGTAGTTAGTTTGTTGTTCTCCCCCTGGATGACATACGTGGCATATGCCGCGATTGTTTATGGTGTTTGGACACTCATAAAGAAGGAACTGTAACGTAGGAGAAAGTATAATGAGACTAATCTCAGAAGTAACAGAAAAAGTAGAATACATCTCAGAGGCGAACGGCAAAGACCTCTATATTGAGGGTGTGTTTTTACAAGCAGACCTCAAGAATAGAAATGGTCGCCTATACCCTGGTGCTATTATGGATAAAGAGGTTAAGCGTTATACGAAAGAATACATTGACAAGAAACGTGCGTTTGGAGAACTTGGACATCCTGAGGGACCGACTATCAATCTTGAGAGAGTATCACATATGATTACCTCTTTGAAGAAAGATGGAAGTAATTATATCGGAAGAGCAAAGATTTCAGAGACTCCACACGGAAATATTGTCAAAACTCTTATTAAAGAAGGGGCTCAACTTGGTGTTAGTTCACGAGGTATGGGCTCTCTCAAAGCAAATAAAAAGGGTATACAAGAAGTGCAAGGTGATTTCTATCTTGCTACAGCCGCGGACATCGTTGCAGACCCATCAGCACCTGACGCCTTTGTAAATGGCGTTATGGAAGGCAAAGAATGGGTATGGGAAAATGGTGTAATCGCTGAAAGAGAGATTGCAAAATACAAAGAAATTATTAAAAAAGCAAGCGGACAACGACTAACATCGTTGGAAGCGACTATTTTTGAGGATTTTGTAAGTAAGTTGTAAGGATAACCGTTATCTTTGCACCTGCTAAAGTAATTAGTTTTATAAATATATGTAATTAGCATAAAAACTAATTTAATGATTAATCAAATGGATTAGGAGAACCCTGATGAAGTTAAAAACTAAAACTGGCGAAACGCTAGTCTTGGACGAAGAGCAGAAAGTCTGGAAAGGCGATTCTGACAAGTCCGATACTTCTATGTCAGTGTCAGAGGCGGACGAACTTTTAGAGAAGGGGGACCTGGAAATGGTTGCTGAAGATTCTGAAATTACTGAAGCCGACCCCAATCTTGACGAAGCCGAAGAGCCAAAAGCCAAACCTTTAAAGAAGAAGAAAATTAAAGTGGATGGTAGCGGAGATGTTGAAGTCTTTGAAGATGACGATGAAGATAAAGACAAGGACAAAGACAAAGACGAGGAAGATGATGGCGATGAAGCGGATGAAGATGAGGATGACGAAGTAGAAGAGAAAACGAAAGCAGCCAAGGCGAAGAAAGAAGAAATCGAAATTGAAGTAGATGTCTCCGATGATGTTAACGCATTGTTTGATGGCCAAGACCTCACAGAAGATTTCAAGAAACGCACTACGCTTGTTTTTGAGACGGCCGTTAAAGCGAAAGTTAAAGAAAATCTTGCATCTATCGAAAAGAAGATGGAAGAGAATCTTGCCGAGCAGACTGCCTCTCAGTTGACTGATATCACTGAGAAACTAGATGGTTATTTAGACTATATGGTTACTGAGTGGCTTGAAGCCAACGAAAAAGCCGTTGAAAGCGGTTTGAAAAACGAAATCTTAGAAGGTTTTGTTAGTGGTATGCAGAAGTTGTTTGCCGAACATTATGTTGAAATCCCTAGTGAAAAACTCAACATAGTAGACGACCAAGCGAAAGAAATTGAAACTCTTAAGGAGAGTCTTGATACTGAGATGAATAAAAATGTCGAAGCCAAGACCCAACTTGCTGATGCTACTGCCGAGAAAATTTTCAGAGAAGTAACAGAAACATTAACTGAAACTCAGAAAGCAAAGATGAAATCTCTTGCAGAAGGTGTTGAATTTGATGATGCTGAAACTTATGCTGAAAAGTTGAATACTCTGAAGGGCACGTATTTTCCATCAGAGGCGGAGAAAGAAGAAGTAATTGCAGAAGATGGTGCTAGTGCGCCCTCTGAAGGAGTGATGACTGATGCAATGAAGAAGGTAATGGCTTCACTTTCACAATCAAGGGAACCAAGCATTTTAGGTGCTTAACATCATTTATATTTAATAACAGGAGAAACAGAAAATGTTTTTATCAGAAGAAATTAAAGATAAGTGGCAGCCGGTTATGGAGCACGAGGATTTACCGAAAATCCAAGATGCAACCAAACGAGCAATTACACTTCGTCTTTTAGAAAATCAAGAAATTGCTTTGCAAGAAGCAAATGTTACAGGCGCTAATGTCGATAATTGGGACCCAATTCTTATTAGTCTCGTTAGACGCACTATGCCCCAGTTGATGGCATATGATACCATTGGCGTTCAGCCGATGTCTGGACCTACCGGTCTTATCTTTGCTATGAAAACGCACTACACTGGCGAAGCCAGTACTGGTGCTGAGGCTCTTACGTTACCTGCAGGTCAGCCCGATGTTGACTTTTCTGGTGACGATGCGAATACTCAGAATACTTACACTACCGCAGAAGGTGAAGCACTAGGTGGCTTTGTTACAGGCGGCGGTGCATTCAAAGAGATGTCTTTCTCAATCGAGAAGTCAACCGTTTCGGCTGAAACTCGTGCATTGAAAGCCAAGTATTCTTTGGAACTCGCACAAGACCTTAAAGCGATTCACGGACTAGATGCTGAGTCAGAATTAAGCAACATTTTGTCTGCTGAAATTCTTGCTGAGATTAATCGGGAAGTTATTGAGAAGATTCAGTCTCAAGCAACTCCTGGTGCAACGACTGGTACCGAAACCGCTGGAACTTTTGATGTCGCTGATGCAAAAGACAACAGAGGTGCTAGATGGGGTGGTGAGCGTTACAAATCACTACTGATTCAAATCAATCGTGAAGCAAATCTAATTGCTAAAAATACTGGCCGTGGTGCTGGTAACTGGTTAATCGTATCTCCAGACGTTGCGTCTGCACTTGATATGGTCGCCGGAATGAAAGAGCCTTCAATGCAAGTTGATGGCGGTGGTCAGCCTGACATAGCGAACAATGTGTTTGCTGGTATGCTTGGAAATAAGTACAAAGTATTTATTGACCAGTTTGCCTCTGCTGACAGCGTTACAGTTGGTTATAAAGGCGCAAATATGTATGACGCAGGCCTTTTCTACTGCCCATACGTACCTCTACAGTTGATGAAATCAATTGGCGAGGAAGACTTCCAGCCGCGTTTAGGGTTTAAGACTCGTTATGGTCTTACGCATAACCCGTTCGCAACTGGTACAGCCGCACAGAATCCTTACTTCCGTAAGTTTACTGTTACGAATCTGTAATTAGTAGTTAACTAGATTTTCCCAGTTCTAGCGGGAAATGAAATTCTAAGCCCCACTTCGGTGGGGCTTTTTATTTTGAGTATATAAATAATAGTATGGCTGACCAAACAAGAATTAAACCACAAAAAATCAACCTTGCTAAAAGCACTAATTATCGGTTGAATCTGCAGGTATTGCCAAATACACTATTTTGGCTAACCACGTGTAATCTCCCTACATTAAGTTCTAATGAGGTTCCTATTCCTGACCCAGTCAAGGGATTCAGATATAGACCTTCCAATACAATGATTCCAGCACCAATGAACGTCACGTTCCTTGTTGATGAAGATTATGCTAATTATATGGAAATTGTAAAATTGATGTGGAGAGCCTCTGGTCCAGATGCGAGTAAAAGATATGGGGCAGGACAGCCGACTGGTACTGACGGGAGTCTCCATATACTCTCCAATAACAAAAACATTAGTGATATTGTCTTTACCTTCCACAATCTTTTCCCTACAATTCTAGGGGAACTTCAGATGACCAACGAATCCGCTGAGCCATTGCTCACGGACCTCACACTGCAATACGATTATATGTCAATGGAGACAGGAAAACCTTTGTAAAATAGTCGCAAAAACACTTGACATTGCTAGTCAAACCTGATATAATGAACTCTATGAAAATAGATGACCTTGAGAAATCCGTAGATAAAGACTTATACATAGACGAAACGATTCTAGCCAAGGAATCGTTAGCCACACCCACAAAACACAACAAATATCTAAAAATGTTGCTGAGGGAACGGCTTACGTTGAAAAAACTGAATAATGAACTGTATAAAGTATCCCTTGGCAGAACAAATTATTATAATGGGTCAGACCCAGACCCCTTTGATTATGTCTTAAAGGACAGAGAAGTCAAAGAATATGTGAGGGTGGACCCTGCTGTTGTCCAAATTGAGGCTAAAGTTGCACTTCAAGAAGAGACCGTGAAGTACCTTGAAGAAGTTTGTAAGATGTTCGAGAGGCGAAGTTTTGCTATCAAAAACGCCATTGATTTTATGAAGTTCACACAAGGAGAATACTAATTGATTAAGCAAGGGGATATAGTGGAACTGTTGCCCACTAATAATCGTAACAGACAACTCCGAACACAAGAGAAAAAAATTGCCTGGACAGTCATAGTACCGGCTGCCTGGCCTCAGTGTTTTGGGGGAAAAGAAGGGATTTTAATTGAAAGCCACAAAGACAGAAAGCATAGTCGATGGGTAGAGCCAAAAGATATCACGTTATTAGAATATGCGGAAAACGGATTTCGTGAGTGATATAGTCGTACACAAAAAGGATGATGTATATCTGAAAATCGAATGTGAGGCAAGTATCGCTCACGACCTTTCGGACTATTTCACATTTAAGGTACCAGGCTACAGATTTATGCCTGCTTATCGCTCAAGACAGTGGGATGGGAAGATACGTCTTTTCAATGCCATTAATGCTGAGTTATATGTTGGTCTACTTCCTTATGTGGTCGAATTTGCAGACAGACATAACCTGTCGCTTGAAAGTATACCGCTTGAGAGAACGACAACTGCTGAAGAGACAGCGAAATTTTTTAATAATCTAGACCCACACGTTAAGGGAGAGAAAATAACACCATATGATTACCAGATGGAAGCAGTCCATCATTGTATTAATCATAAAAGGTCTCTGCTGATATCACCTACCTCGTCTGGTAAATCTCTTATGATTTATGGATTAGTGAACTGGTATCTAAAGCAGATTGACAAAAAGATATTGATTGTTGTGCCCACTACCTCGCTCGTAGAACAATTGTACGGAGACTTTGAGGACTATACTACTGGAGCAGATTGTGAGTATATCGCTGATATGGCACATAGAATTTATGCTGGAAAAGATAAAGAGACAGACAAGAGAATAGTCATAACAACCTGGCAATCTATCTACAAATTAGGTAAGCCTTGGTTCAAGCAATTTGGAGCAGTTATTGGAGATGAAGCACACGGCTTCAAGGCCAAATCGCTCACCTCGATACTTACTAAGATGACCGATTGTGAGCATAAGTTCGGATTTACTGGGACACTAGATGGTACGCAGACCCATAAACTGGTGCTTGAAGGCTTGTTTGGCCCTATTCATAAAGTTACGACAAGCAAAGAACTAATGGATGCCGACCTCATTGCTAGATTACATATTGAAGCGGTGACTTTAGGATATACCGATATAGAGAAGAAAGAAGTGAAGCAGATGATTTATAAGGACGAAATAGACTTCCTTATAAATCATCCAAAACGGAATAAGTTCATTTGTGACTTGGCCCTATCGAGAGAGAATAATACTCTTATTCTTTATCAATTTGTGGAAAAGCACGGAAAGAAACTCTATAAATATTTAACAAATAAAGAACCAGAACGACCAGTGTTTTTCGTAAGTGGTCAAATACCAACTGAAGTACGGGAGGAGATACGTGCAATTACCGAGAAGTCTACAAACGCTATTATCGTGGCTAGTTACGGTACCTTTAGTACTGGTATTAACATTCGGAATCTTCACAATATCATTTTTGGTCATCCTGCTAAGTCTCGTATTAGGAACTTGCAGTCTGTTGGCAGAGTCCTTAGAAAAGCGGAAGCCAAGGATAAAGCCACCCTATTTGACATAAGCGATGATTTATCGTGGAAGAAGCACAAAAACTTCTCTCTCCGTCATTTTTTCGAGAGGGTGAAGATATATAATACAGAGAAGTTTGATTACAAACTAAGGAGTATAAGATTATGAGCGAGGGGAATTCAAAAGATATGCCTGAATCTACAGGCAAGAAGGGTAATAGTGGAGAATTTAAAGTCCATAAAGCGACTGTCCATTTGAAGCACACGGGCACTGAACTGATTTGTGATGTTCTGGGGTTTCACGAGAAGGAACAAGCCCTCACAGTTAAAGACCCTTGCGTTCTGACATCACTTCCGACAGAGAGTGGAAAGAGTCAAATGGCTCTGGTTCCATTTCTTATGACGACCAAAGAGAATATTATCCATATAGCCCTAACAGATATACTGTTTGTGGCAGATACCAGAGATGATATCGGAGCCCAGCATACCCAGATGCACAGTTCAATAATTCAGCCAACCAAATCGAATTTAATTGTAAATTAGGGGTTGACAGCGTATACATATTAATGTATAATAATACATAATTGTACCCATATCCACTGTGGGATAAAGCACAGATTCCGCCTGGAACGAGAAACCCAGGAAGTAGCGATTTATCGTGAAGTGAGCAGGCTATAATACTCGACATATGAGCCTACTGAGTTGAGGTCTGTAGATTGAAGTCGCGGTACAACGACTAAATATCTGAAAGAAATCGGGTCAGGACACACCATATATTGGTACAGTCCACTAGAGAGACTTGAATAGACAAGTCGTGGCCAACTGGATAACCGTAACCAGTCTCTATAACAAGGCTATATCTTCTAACCATCTTCTAGTTTCCTACTTAAACTTGATTGCTCTACCATAATTATATACTAAAGAGATATTGGTGAGAGGACGAAGTCCTCGAACCAAGTTCTGTGACGAGCGAAGCGAGGAACAGAACTACTTGAATTAAAGAAAGTTTGGCTGATATGTTCGATTGCTACTTACCCTGCCTACGCTTCGGTGCATTACGTATAAACGCCTCAGGCGTTCGTGTATAAATAATTTATGATGTATAAACCCCTTCCCTCTTTTATTACTATCAAAGAATCCCCTATTAGCGGACTAGGTCTATTTGCCACTGAACCTATTAAGGCAAATACCTACATTGGTACTATTCTCATTGAACTTGATAATGAGATTATCCGTACTCCTATAGGTGGATTCGGCAATCACTCTGATACTCCAAATTGTGAGAAACGTAAGTATATCGACAGATGGAACTTAGTTACAAAAAGAGATATACAACGTGACGAGGAACTTACTTGGACGTATACCCTATATGAAATAAATGACGGAAATGCTTGACATTTACCTATAAAACGTGTATAATTACTAGATTATGTTTATAATATTAAGGAGATTATGGTGGCTGAAAGAAAGAAGCAACAATATCCGAATAGGAGTCAACTGGGTGAACCAGTAGATAAAGACAACACAAATCACTATATCAATAATAAGGAATTTTTAAAGGCTATTATTGAATATCAAGCACACATTAGAGAGTGTGAAACAAGCGGAAAACCTAAACCATATGTCACTGACTATATTGCTTTATGTTTCCTGCAGATAGCACAACGACTATCCTATCGACCCAATTTTATCAATTATACATATAAAGACGATATGATATCGGATGGACTGGAGAATTGTCTAGCATATATGCACAATTTTGACCCAGAGAAGAGTACAAATCCCTTTGCGTATTTTACACAGATAATCTATTACGCATTCTTAAGGCGAATACAGAAAGAAAAGAAGCAACAATATGTTAAGTATAAGTATTTCGACCAGAAAGCGGGCTTCGAGCAAATGGATGAACTGCAAGAACACGATAAGGAATCTTTCGATTTTATAAACGAAAGAGGCAGTATCGACTTTCATATACACATAAAGGAATTCATAGACGATATGGAGAGGAAAGAGAGTGAAAAGAAAGCAAAACGAGAATTGAAGAAAGCAGAGAAAAAGGGAAAGACAAAAAAGGTCGACCCAGCAAATAATCTTGAGTTCTTTATGGTATGAAAGTAGCCATAATTACAGACACTCATTTCGGCGCCAGGTCTGATAGTCAGGCGTTCTCTGATTACTTCTACAGATTTTGGACGGGAGTCTTTTTCCCATATCTGAAAGAACATAACATCAAGACAATCATTCATAGTGGTGACTTGATGGATAGACGGAAGTATGTGAATTACAATACTCTATCTCGAATGAGAAAAGAGTTTCTTGGTCCAATCATAGAACAAGGTATCACTATGCACACAATTGTGGGCAATCACGATACCTATTTCAAGAACACCTCTACGCTCAATTCAATCGAACAACTATTCGATATCGATGGTATACCGAACAACGACACGTTCCACACACCAGTTATTGGATATTCTAAGCCGACTTGTGTTGAATTACCAGATGGATATAAAGTAGACTTGATACCTTGGATAAATGATGACAACGAACAAGAGGTTCTTGACTTCATTAAGAAATCTAAAAATCTCGTTTGTTTTGGACATTTCGATTTACACGGATTCGAGATGATGAAGGGAGTCAAATCAGCCTATCATTCAAGGGACTCCGCTTTTCTCAATAAGTATGATACAGTATATTCTGGTCATTTTCATACAAAATCAGATAACGGTCACATTCACTATCTCGGCAATACATATGAGATAACGTGGAACGATTATAATGACCAAAGAGGGTTTCACATTTTTGACACAGAATCGTTACAGTGTGACCAGATTCCAAACCCATTTAAAATGCACGCCAAGATTAATTATGATGATAATGTGATTGATGCTAAGTTGTATGAGAATCAGATAGTCAAATTAATCGTAGACAAGAAGGAAGATTTAGAGCGTTTCAACCGTACAGTTGAGGCATTAGAAAAGACTTGTGAAAATCTCAATGTCATTGAAGACCACGGGATATTATCATCTGGAACAATTGAATTTGAGACAGAAGATACCATCACTACGTTGGAAAAGTACGTGGATGATTTGAGTATAGATAATAGTGAACAAGTGAAAAAGATACTCCACGAAGTATACGTGGAAGCGTTATCAATATAGGAGATACATTATGAAAACGAAAGCAGGTATAGCCCCAGTAACTAAACCAGTCACGAAAGAAACTCTCACGAAACTCGAAGGAACGAAATGGAAGCCAATAGAATGGCCGACTTTAGATGCGTTAAACAAACTCCACGAGGACAAAACCCTCACAGGTACAGCCAGAAAAATATTAGAAAAATCCAGCACTTGACAATCTCCTTCGAACCTGATATAATAGTCTACTTATGATTAATTTCAGGACTGTACGCTATAAGAATTTCTTATCAACGGGCAACAAACCCACTGAAATTGTTATAGACGATACCCGAACAACGCTGTTAGTTGGTCTCAACGGCTCGGGCAAATCAACATTTATGGATGCCATATCGTTTGGTCTCTTTGGGCGACCTTTCCGTAAAGTCAAATTGGGTCAACTGGTCAATTCTATCAACAATAATAATTGTCTGGTCGAACTCGAATTTGATGTAGGCGGAAAAGAATATCACATTAAACGTGGTCTCAAGCCAGCATTGTTTGAGATATATGTTGACGGTGAGATGAAAGACAAAGAGGCGTCCGCAAGAGATAGTCAAGACTTCTTAGAACGATATGTCCTAAGAATGAATGAGCATACATTCAGACAGATAGTGGTGCTTGGTTCTGGCTCGTTTATTCCATTTATGCGACTCTCGACAGGAGACAGGCGCCTTATCATAGAAAATCTTCTTGATATCCAAATCTTCACAGTAATGAATGATTTGGTGAAGGAACGTGTAACTGCTAATACTGATAAAATCTCTACCGCTCGACACCAAATTGAATTACTAAAACAGAGTATTAAACTCCAAGAAGAACATCTTAAATCTCTCCAAGAAAACAATGAGGAGAATATTCAAGAGAAGAAAGATGAACTGAAAATATGTGAAGGACAAATCAAAAAACTCACCGAAGAGGTTGATGCTCTACAAGAAACAATTAAAGACTACAGACCGAAACAGGACAAGCAATCTAAACTAAGAGAATTTACCACTAAAATTTCATCTAAGAAAAATCATATCCGAAAGCAAGTAGCATTAGTAAATGATAATTCGGAATGTCCTGAGTGTACGCAACCCATTACACAAGAGCATAAAGAAAACGTCACTACCCGTTTGTCAGAAAAAGATGAAGAATTGTCCGAGGGCATGAGGCAAATATCCGCCGAAATGGTTATCCTGCAGGAACGTATCAGTGAAATAGAAAGTATATTGCTCCAGATTTCTGATAAGAATTCTTCCATCACAGGCATTAATATGTCTATTAGCAGACTTCAAAACGAACTAGAAAAAGAAACTGGAATTACAAATACTGACCAAACTGAAATTGCATCAAGTATGAATGACCTTGATGACAAGTATACCCTCAAACACGAGTTACAAGAAAAGAAACACCACTTAAATACTGTCCAAGAATTACTGAAAGATACTGGAATCAAAACAGTAATCATTCGGAATTATCTTCCATTAATCAATCAATTAGTAAACAAATATTTGTCGGCATTGGACTTCTACATCAATTTTGAATTAGATGAGGCATTCAACGAGACAATCAAAAGCCGCGGACGTGATGCGTTCCAATACGGGTCGTTTTCAGAAGGCGAGAAACTTCGTATAGATTTGGCATTACTGTTTACGTGGCGTGAAGTTGCTAAACTAAAATCCTCTGTAGCAACCAATCTCTTAATTCTTGATGAGATATTTGATAGCAGTCTTGATGCGGCTGGTGTCGAAGATTTCTTAGGAATTCTTAACACACAAGGTGATGAAACGACCCACGTATTTGTCATATCTCACAAAGGGGACCAGATTTTAGACAAGTTTGGTCGAGTAATTTCGGTCGAAAAGGAGCATAATTTCTCAAAAATTGTGACAAATTAGCAACACTTTCTAAATTATTTTCAATTATTTTTCTTTTTCGTTATATATCAACGACTTACAGAGCAATTATTTTCACTAAAACGCTTGACATATACCACGTTATACTGTAAAATATGTATTGTAAGTCGAGATAATAACTAAACAAAGAGGAAAGATTGAATAATCAAGCGACAGTAAATATTGAGAGTAAAAATGTTCTGGCCAGATTGATGGCTACCGAGAACATTCACGTAGAACACAAAAAAGTCAAGACCGCCTCATTTGATGTGAAGAACCGAGTTCTTCGTTTGCCTCTTTGGGAAAAGATGGATGATACGATGTATGAAGGCTTAATCGGCCACGAAGTTGGTCACGCCCTTTATACTCCCGATGAAGAATGGTCGACCTTCGCAAAAGAGAATCCCAGCCTTAAAGATTACGCCAACATTCTAGAAGATGCCCGCATTGAGCGGAAGATGAAAATCAAGTATCCCGGAATGAAACGTACCTTCTTTAATATGTACAATGACCTGAACCAGCGAGATTTCTTCGGCGCAAAAGACCGAGACCTCGATGGTTACGGATTCGCTGACCGACTTAATATGTATTTCAAATTGGGCCTTCGAGCAGAAGTTCCTTTCTCTGATGTTGAAAAAGATTTCGCGGCTCGTGTACTTAAAGCCGAGACGTTTGAAGATATTCTAGACCTGACTCGTGAACTTGGCGACATTACTAAAACCGAGTCCGA
>VTLG01009181.1_pt1 | contig 37612 bp, 62 predicted proteins | sample 4694571 | NCBI WGS metagenome assembly VTLG01 (sample SAMN12604809, study PRJNA352737) | marine metagenome | biome: ENVO:00000447; feature: ENVO:00000209|ENVO:00000569|ENVO:01000036; material: ENVO:00002151; isolation source: viral sequences binned using virsorter ...
GGTTTGCCCGACCTCCAACTCTTTTTAGTCAGTCAATTTATATTTGCATTTCGTTTCGTTTTTAGATAGACACGAAATATGAAAGCAACATTTGTTAGACCATTTGGTCCAGTCATTTTAAAACTTGAACTATCCGAAGAAATACTGAAAGACTTAAACCAAGACTGTCAGGATATATCTGATAACAAAAAAGAAAAAGTTGATTGGAGTGACCAGTTAGCTGGTAGGGTTGAAGAAGAATATCATATTACAAAAAACTTATTAATTAAACATGCTGTTTGGTTTAACGCTGTTACTTCAAAATATTTATTTCCTGATGATAAAGCATTTAAAGAAAATGCTGGTAAGTTTAAAGTAGGTATAGCAAGTGGTTGGTATGTTAGGTCATTTGATGGCGATTTTAATCCAGCGCACTTTCATACTGGTTGTCAAATATCTTGCATTGGATTTTTAAAACTTCCTGATGACATGGAAGAATACTGGAAAGAAGAAGATAAAGACCACAATCCATTTGGAGGGTACACAGACTTTAGATATGGAACGATTGGTTTAAACTGTGCTAATAATATGAAAGTAAAACCTAAAGTAGGCGATTTTTATATGTTTCCAAGTTGGCTTGACCATCAGGTTTATCCATTTCGGAGTAAGTTTAAAAAACCTGACGTTAAAGGAGAAAGACGTTCATTTAGTTTAAATATTATTTATCAAGAAAATAATGAGAAGCCCAAATGAGAACAATAGAAAATTTAAAGTTATCTGATATAAAACCTTATGATAGTAACCCTCGTAACTCTGAATTAAGTTTACCTAAAGTCAAAGACTCTATTAAAAACTTTGGTTTCAATCAACCTATCTTGGTAGACAATAACAAAATCATCATAACTGGACACACAAGATATAAAGCAGCTAAAGAACTTGGATTAGAATCTATTCCTTGTATTACTGTTACTGAATTAAGCGAAGAACAAATTAGAGCATATCGTATTGCAGATAACAAAGTAGGACAGGATAGTAGTTGGGATGTAAGTTTATTAAAAGCAGAATTACAAAGATTACGTTTAGATAACTTCCCAATTACTCAAACTGGTTATTCAGATGTTGAACTAGAAAATTTAGAAATTGAATTAGATAAAATAAAAGCAACTACAACAAATGATAATTTACAAACAATAGAAGCACCACACTTCTCTGACGCAATGGTTAATTTAAACTTTACAATGAAACCACAGGAAAGGTTGGTTGTTATGAACTACCTAGACTACCACAAACAAATAAACAAATTAAACACAACAGCAGAGGCATTAGTACACCTCGCTAGAGAGGATGAAAAAGACAATGGATAGTACATTTACACAGTTTCAAGGATTAATGATATTGGTGGGGTATGGAATATTAATGTTTTTATTAGCAACATTTTATTTGAAACCATCAAAGACAAAAGAAAATTATTTATTAGCAGATAGAAAAATAGGTTGGTTACAAAGTGGATTTAGCATTTCAGCAACTTGGATATGGGCTCCAGCTTTATTTGTAGCAACATTAAAAGCATACACACAGGGTATAGCTGGATTGTTTTGGTTTACAGTACCAAACATAGCTTGTCTTTTAATTTTTGCTTGGTTTGCGATTAAGATTAGAGAGTTATGCCCCAAAGGGTTTACTCTTTCATCTTTTATGAAAGATACTTATAGTCCACGAGTACAGAATATGTATTTGCTTGAATTAACTGGTTTAGCAATTTGTCAATTTGCTGTTCAGTTGTTGGCTGGTGGTGCAGTAATAGCATATTTAACTGGATTAGATTTTTTTCTTATTACATTCATACTTTCAATCACAGCTCTTTCATATTCTTTTATTAGTGGAATTAGAGCGAGTATTTTAACAGACTATTGGCAGATGTGGTTTATACTTGTGGTGGTTGTTATTGTTGTGCCATGGATTGTTATTGAAAGTGGTGGTTGGGCAACTGTTATAGATGGAATAGGAGGTGTATCTGGCAATTACAGCAATCCATTTAATGCAGAGGTAGCGTATTCATTTGGAATAGTAGTTACAATAGGATTGTTAGCTGGTCCATTTGGCGACCAATCATTTTGGCAAAGAACTTTTGCAACCAAGAAAAAAGAAATTAAGAAAGCATTTATTTGTTCAGCAGTTGTTTTTGGTGTTGTTCCAATATTTACAGGACTTATAGGATTTGTTGCCGCTGGTTTAGGAATAGAGGGAAAACCTCAATTAATTAATATAATAACTGCTCAAATGTTATTGCCAACATGGGTATTACTTCCATTTGCATTTATGCTTATAAGTGGATTAGTTTCTACATTGGATAGTGCTTTATGTGCAGTATCATCACTAATAGGTCATGATATAGCAATGAGAAATAAAATTCCTATTAATCAACAAATGCAATATGCAAAAGTAGGAATGGTATTACTGGCTATTGTTGGTTTAGTAATTGCCAATATACCTGATATGAAAATTTTATATTTATTTTTATTTTATGGTACGTTAAGAGCATCAACTCTTATTCCAACTGTATTAACTATTGTAAAAGGAAAATTATCTGAACAAGGAATGTTCTATGGTATCTGTCTTGCTCTATTTGTTGGCGCACCTATTATGGCTTATGGAAACTTTGGAGGAGGTTTACACTACAAAGTAGCTGGAGCAATATTTACAGTTTTATCATCAGGAACAGTAGCTTGGCTATGGACTGTATATGGGAAAAATATTAAAAAAAGAAAATCTAGATAAAACAGTAATAGATTTAGCTTACGAAAGGTTAAACAATGCGTTTGACCAATTTGATACTATTGTTGTATCGTTTAGTGGAGGTAAAGACTCTACTGTTTGCTTAAATTTAACATTAGATGTTGCGAGAAAAAGAAAACGTTTACCTCTAGAAGTTGTTTTCTTTGATGAAGAAGCAATCCCATACGAAACAGAAGACTATTGTCGTAGAGTAAGTAAAATTCCTGATATTAATTTTAAATGGTATTGTTTGCCCATTGTCCATAGGAATGCTTGTAGCAGAGCAGAACCCTATTGGTATCCTTGGGCGAATGAAGCAAAAGATAAATGGGTAAGACCATTACCTCCTGAAGCAATTACAAAAGCTGATTATTATAATAGCGATGTACCAAGTGCTAGATTAACTCTCCCTTTTTTATTTCCAATCTTATTTCCAGTTGAAACTTATGGAAGAACTGGATGTGTAATGGGCATAAGGGCAGATGAGAGTTTAACAAGGTATCGTGCAGTATCGCAACGAGTACATGAAAATTATATTATACAACCAAAAGAAACAATGCCTATACAAGAAGCAATAAGAAATAAAATTGATTTAACTAGGTTTCCTGTGCGAAGTAAAAAACAACAAAACATTTCTAACAATATCGGAAATTATTGGAAGGTATATCCGATATATGATTTTACTACACAGGATGTTTGGACAGCTCCAAATCACTTTGGGTGGGATTATAATACCAGCTATGATATAATGGAAAAGTGTGGCATTACTCATTCTGCCCAAAGGTGTGCCCCTCCTTATGGGGAAGAACCTCTAGAGGGATTATGGATGTATAGCGAGTGCTTTCCTAATATTTGGGATAAAATGAGTACAAGAGTTAGAGGTGCGAATACAGCGGCAAGACACGCATTAACTGTTTTATATTCTAATAGAAAAAATCCTGAAAAACCTGATGGTATGTCATGGATAGATTATTTGTCTTATTGGATTAGAAAGTTTCCCCAAAAAGAACAAAGGCATATTCAAAATAGAATTAATGATTTAATTGCACAACATCAAAAAAAGACACCTGACCCTATTGTAAAAAAAACACCACATCCGATTACTGGTATATGTTGGGAATATTTATTAAAGATAGCAGTTAGGGGAGATTTAAAGGATAGGAAACAAGCGGCTTACTTTTCTTCATCTTATGTTGAGGAATGGGAATCAAGAAAACAATTATATGCAAAGGAGTTATCAGATGTCCAAAGACAAAATGCCGATTAGTAAAGTAGAGTGGTTAAAAGCAAGTGAATTAAAAGCAAATGATTACAATCCCAATCATGTTGCACCAATAGAGTTAAAACTTTTAAAAATTTCATTGATTGAAGATGGATGGACACAACCAGTTGTTATCCGAGAAAATAATGAGATTGTAGATGGTTTTCATAGATGGAGTTTATGTAAAGAAGATAAACAAGTATCTAATCTAACAGATGGAATGGTTCCAGTTGTTAAATTAAATAGTAAAGATATTTCAAATCAAATGATGAGTACCATTAGACACAATAGAGCAAGAGGTGTTCATGGAGTAATGTTAATGGCAGATATTGTTCAAAAACTTAAAGATGAAAACAAAATACCTGATAAAACTATACAAGAGAAACTAGGAATGGAAGAAGAAGAAGTGGAAAGACTTCATGACCAAGCTGGTATGACTAAAAGAGGTTCTAAAAAAACATTTAACACAGGATGGAGGCCAAAGAGATGACAACCAAACCAAACGATAATAAGCAATTTTTTATATCTGCTCTTAAAAGAGATAACGCAGACTTAACTAAAATGAACCAAGAGTTAATGAAAAAATATACAGTTAAAACATCTGACCCAGTAACTAATGATGTTATTGATAGAATTTTTAAAAGACATATGCAAGGAATGGAAAAGTTTAAAGTAACAATGGCTGCCAACTCCAAATCTATTCCTGAATGGATAGAAGATGTTATTGAAGAATTAATAGACTCAATTTGTTATCTGTCTACTTTAAAAGATAGAATTTACCAAAAAGAAGAAAAACTTTTAAAAGAAATTGATAGATTAACAGATGATAATCAAATTGCTTGGTTGCACAACTCAAAACAAGATGAAAGAATTGAAAAATTAAAGAAAGAATTACATAATGGCAAAAAAGGGAACATTCGGAGTTAATACTTATCGTGAAAGAAGTAAAAAAAAGATTGGACGCCATAAAAAGCGTTTAAACAAAAAACAAAAACCACATAAAAAATATAGAGGGCAAGGCAGATAATGGAAATAATATTTTTAATTTTAGGATTAGTAACATCTAGTTCAGCTATTGAATTAGCAAAAATACCTATTGGAATGGCTGTAAAAGATATAACTTGTGAACAGGCATTTAAAAAGCATACTACTTGGGTTGAAAATCCAAATTATCAATCTGGCAACGGACAACTTTGGGGTTCATATCAATATAAAGGTAAAACAGTTTTTTTACATTATTGCGAAGATTCATTTGGTAAATATATCAAATGAGTATGAGATTTATTACTCCAAGAGAGAAAAATACAATAAGCTCTCTCATGTTAAAAAAAAAAATTAATGATAAACATATATCTCGTAAGTTTGGTAGGTTTCACAAAATAATTGACTTTAGACACTTTATGCAAGGCAAAAAAATAATTGAGGAAAGCACAATTAAAGAATTAATAACATATCTAACGAATTATGGAGAGGGTTATCATCTTTATGGCTAAAATCAGTTTATCAGCTATTTCTCAACTATTAAAACTATCTGAAAGACGAATACAACAGTTAGCAAAAGATAATATTATTCCCAAAGCAACAAAAGGGGAATATGAGATGATAACAAGTGTTCATGGGTATATTGATTATTTAAAAGCTAAAATTGGAGGAGAATATACAGCAGAGGACTTGGCAATTAATAGAAACAGATTATTAAAAGCACAAGCTGATTTAGCAGAGATAGAAAAACAAAAACAGCAAGGGGATTTAATAGCAAAGGATGAGGTAAAAAAAAACTGGTTAAATATATTAAGTGTATTGAAAAACAAATTATTATCAATGCCTAATAAGGTTGCACCAGTTGTAATGACGTATAAAAATGTTAATGAAGTTAAATTAATACTAAAGGATAAAATATATGACACTCTCCACGAGATCGCAGGAGCAGACCTTACCAAAGATGACAAAAGGAATGTCAGAAGTAGTAAGGTCAAGTCTAAACCTATTAAAACCGCCGCCAAGTCTATCAGTAAGTGATTGGGCAGATAAGTTTAGAGTCTTATCTCCAGAGGGCAGTAGTGAGGCTGGTAAGTTTGAAGTATCTAGGGCAGTATTCCAAAAAGAAATAATGGATGTTTGTGCAGACCCTTCTGTTCAAGAGGTTGTTGTCATGTCTTGTTCTCAAGTAGGAAAAACAGAAACACTTTTAAATACTATTGGTTATTATATTGCGTATGAACCAGCGCCTATTTTGATGGTACAGCCAACTCTTGAAATGGCTAGAAGCTGGAGTCAAGATAGATTAAGTACCATGATTAGAGATACTCCTATTATTACACAAAAAGTAGCAGATGTTAAAAGTCGTGACGCTGGAAATACAACATTACACAAAACATTTGAGGGTGGACACATAACAGCTTGTGGAGCAAACAGTCCAGCTTCATTAGCAAGTAGACCAATCAAAATTGTACTGTGTGATGAGGTAGATAGGTATCCTACTACAGCTGGTGCAGAGGGCGATCCAGTTTTACTTGCCAAACGTAGAAGTGCAACATTTTGGGATAGTAAATTAGTTATGACTTCAACTCCTACTGTGTCAGGTGCCAGTAGAATTGAAAGTGCGTATGAGAGTAGCGACCAAAGAAAATTTTATGTACCATGTATACATTGTAAACACTTTCATATTTTGGAATGGAAAAATGTAGTTTTTGATAAAGAATATACACATAAAGCACATTTAATTTGTCCAAAGTGTAAAAAGAAAATAGACAATCAAGATAGAATTCAAATTATTTCAAAAGGACATTGGAAAGCACAACAAAAGTTTGCTGGTGTAGCTGGTTTTCATTTGAGTGGTTTATATAGCCCTTGGATTTCATTACAAGAGGCAGTTGATGAATTTTTAAAGGCAAAAAAAATGCCTGAAACATTAAGGGTATTTATTAACACATATTTAGGAGAAAGCTGGGAAGACGCTGGAGAAAGGATTGATGATTTCCAATTATACAAAAGACGTGAGAAATATACTGTTCCTGAAGAAGTTATCCTTATTACAGCTGGAGTTGATATTCAGGATGATAGAATAGAAGTAGAAGTAGTTGGATGGGGATTAGATGAAGAAAGCTGGAGTTTAGACTATATCCGAATATATGGAGATCCATCTGCTCCTAATATTTGGCAAGAGTTAGATACGCATTTATTAAAAACTTATCAGTGTGATGATAAAACTCAAATGACAATAGTTTCAACTTGTATAGATAGTGGACACCATACCAATCAAGTATATAAATTTTGTAAACCTAGATTGGCAAGACGAGTGTTTGCAATTAAAGGACAAGGAGGAGAGGGAAAGACAATTATTGGTCGTTCAACTCGAAACAATATTATAAGATGTCCATTATTTCCTGTGGGTGTAGACACATGCAAAGAATTGATATATTCAAGACTTAATATACAAAATGCTGGTGCTGGATATTGTCATTTTCCATTAAAATATGATGAGGAATATTTTAGGCAGCTAACAGCAGAGAAGATTGTAACAAAATACAGACGAGGATTTAAAAGACGAGAATGGGTACTTACAAGGTCAAGAAACGAAGCATTGGATTGCAGAGTTTATGCTTTAGCAAGTTTAACTGTTCTTAATGCAGATTTAAAAATGTTAGCAAGACAAAAATTACAAACACAAAAAAATGCGAATGTAAACCCATCAAGGTTGAGAAATCTTAATAAAAAAGGTAATTTCGTTTCATCGTGGAAAGATTAAATTAAATGGCCAATATTTTTACAGAAATACCAGAAAAAGAACCAATCAGTTTTTACAAAGGCGAAACAGTTGTTTGGAAAAGAACAGACATAGGTGCTGATTATGCTCCATCAAGTCATTCAATGGTTTGGGAAGCTTCATTACAAACAAATGGTTCAACAAGATTTTCAGCTACAGTTACAGAATCAGGAACAGAATATACATTTACTTTAGATAATTCAGCAACGTCAGGATATACTTCTGGAGATTATGTATGGTTTTTAAAAGTTCTTCAAACAAGTGATAGTGAAACTTTAATTATAGACTCTGGAAAAATAACTGTTAAAGACAATTTTTTTGCAACTACTGGAGATACTCGTAGCCACGCAAAAATAATGGTTGATAAACTTGAAAGTTTATTAGAAGGAAAGGCAGACGCAGATGTGTCTAGTTATGCTATTGCTGGTCGTTCACTTAATAAATTAACTGTTGAAGAAATGTTAAAATGGAGAGATTATTATAAAGCTGAATATCAAAGAGAAATACAAGAGTTTAGAATAGGAAACAATGAGGGCTCAGGTTCAGTAGTAAAGGTAAGGTTTGATGACGCTTCGTGAGAGAATAGCAAAATTTTTTGGAATAAAAACAAGGGGTTTTTATAGTGGTGCTAGTACAAGCCGACTATTAAGTAATTTTGTTCAAGTTAGTAAGTCAGCTGATAGTGAGATTAAACAAAGTATTCAAGTTTTAAGAAATAGGTCAAGAGATTTAGCAAAAAATAATGCTTATGCTAGAAGATATATTAATTCCTATGTTGATAATGTTGTAGGACCAAAAGGTATGCACCTACAAGTAAGAAGTAGGGATCCCAATGGTGCGCTTGATAGTTTTGCCAACTCACTTATTGAGATGAGATGGAAAGAGTGGAATAAAAAGGGTAATTGCACAGCAGATGGTAAGTTATCGTTTCTAGAATGCCAAAGACTATTTTCAGAAATTTATGCACGAGATGGAGAAGTATTAGTTAGAGTTATTAATAATTTTGATAATAAATATAAAATTGCTATTGAATTTATAGAAACTGATAGATTAGACCATGAATTAAATAATAATTTACCAAATGGTAATACAATCAGAATGGGTGTTGAAATTAATCCTTTTGGTAAACCTATTAAATATCATATTTTAAAAACACATCCACATGATGATTTTAAAAGTATGGAAACATATTCAAGAGATAGATACAACATTATTCCAGCAGAAGAAATAATACACTTCTATCATCAGGAAAGACCAAATCAAACTAGGGGTGTACCACCATTATCATCTTGTCTAAAAAGTTTAAAAATGCTGGATGGTTATATGGAAGCAGAATTAGTTGCGGCAAGAGTAGGTGCGTCTAAAATGGGCTTTTTTAAATCAGGAGATGGTGCCAGTTATACTGGGGAAGATAAAACTAATACCAACAATCCTATTATGGCAGCAGAACCAGGCACATTTGAACAATTACCTATGGGAACAGAATTTCAAACATTTGACCCTCAACATCCTACAAGTGCATTTAAAGATTTTACAAAAGCAATCATACGTTCAATAGCGAGTAGTTTGAATATAAGTTACAATACTTTAGCCAATGATTTGGAAAGTGTAAATTATTCTAGTTTAAGACAAGGTGCGTTAGAAGAAAGAAGTCATTATCAATGCGAACAGAATAGAATGGTTGAGGGCTTTATGAATATTATTTATGCAAAATGGTTAGAGATGGCTTTTTTATCTGAAAATTTAAGTAATCTTCCTGATGGTAAATATAATAAATTTAATTCTCCAATTTGGCGACCTCGTGGGTGGCAATGGATTGATCCTAAAAAAGAAGTTGACGCATTACAAATTGGAATGTCAAATGGGTTTTTATCTCTCCAAGATGTTCAAGCTGGTTATGGTAGAGATGTGGAAGATGTTTTTGCTAGTATTCAAACTGATAAAGAGTTAGCTGAAAAGTATGGAATTCAATTATCATTTGAACCATTTGGTGCTAAACCTATGATTACACCATCTAGCGAAAAGGTTGAAACTGAAGAATAATTCAGTTAGAAAGAAATTTATGGAAACAAAACATATTCAAAAAGTTACTGAAAACGATAATTCTGTAACAATCACATTTGAGAAAAACGATGACTCTGACAAAAAAGGGGACAGGAAAGTTCCTGATAGCACAACATCTGTGGTGGGCGAAGTACAGAAAGACGAAATCAAACAACAAGAGCAAAAAGATATTAAAAGTAATCCCAAAATGGAAAATCAAGAACAAAACATAAAAAAAGAATATAGAACATTCTCACTTAAAAGCCCTAGTATTGACAAAGTAACTAGACAAGTATCTATGGCTATTGCAAGTGAAGAACCTTATGCAAGAGCATTTGGAACAGAAATTTTATCCCATACTAAAGGGGAACAAGACTTTAATTTTCTAAATAGTGGGAGAGCTCCTTTATTGCTTAATCATGATTTAGAAAAACAAATAGGTGTTATTGAAAGTGCAAAAGTCAGCGAAGCCGACAAGGTAAGTCGTGCTATCGTTAGATTTGGTAAATCACAACTAGCTGATGAGGTCTTTCAAGACATAGTAGATGGTATTCGCAGTAATGTGAGTGTCGGCTACGAAATAACAAAGATGGAGAAAGCCAAAGGTAAACAAGATGAGGATAATCCGAAGTACCGAGTAAACTGGAAACCATTGGAGGCTTCTATTGTTTCGGTGCCAGCAGATGCAACTGTTGGGGTTGGCCGTAGTAGAGGTCGTTTATCAACAGACGATGAGAGTAATAAACAAACTATCAAAGTCATAACTAGAGAAAACACAATGGAAAAAGCAAACGAAAATCCAAAAGTTGAAACTCCTCAAGTTAATGTTGAAGAACAAATCGCTAAAGCGAGAAAAGACGAAACAGCTAGAATTAAAGAAATTACTTCTTTAGGGTCAAGACATAATTGTTCAGACCTTGCAAGTAAAGCAGTTAATGATGATGTTTCTATTGCTCAATTTAGAGGAATTGTTTTAAACAAACTTGGCGATGCGAAACCTTTGGAACAAAAAGATAAAGTTGGACTTTCTAACAAGGAAGAACGAGATTACTCTATTGTCAAAGCTATTAAAGCAATGACAACTGGAGATTGGTCTGGTGCTGAACTTGAAAGAGAAGCGTCTGATGAAATCTCTCGTAAGACTGGCAAAGCTCCTAAAGGAATCTTCATTCCATCTGATATTAGATGGCAAAGAGATTTGATTCAGGGTGCGGCTGGCGATGGTGGAAACTTGGTTGCAACTAACCTTTTAGCAGGTTCATTTATTGAAGCGTTAAGAGCAAGTATGGTTGTTAAACAAGCTGGTGCGTTATTCTTAAGTGGTTTAGTTGGCGAAGTTGCTATACCAGCTCAAAATGCAGTTAATTCTGCGTCTTGGGTTGCAGAAAATGCGGCTGTAACGGAAGTTAATCCAACTTACAGACAAGTCACAATGGCTCCAAAAACTTTGGGTACATTTACTGACATATCAAGACACTTAATGCATCAATCTACTCCAGCGATAGAAACTATTGTTAGAAATGATATAATCAAAACATTATCTAATGAAGTTGATAAAAAAGCTATTCAAGGTGATGGCACTTCAAACACTCCTACTGGTATTTTAAGTACAAGTGGAATAGGTGCAGTTGCTATTGGTACGAATGGTGGTGCTGGAACGTGGGCTAAAGTTGTTGAAACTTGGAAAGAAGTTGCTACTGACAATGCAAATATAGGCGCATTGGCTTTTGTTACTTCGCCACTTCAGATTTCACGATTTATGGCTGCGGCAAAAGTTGCAACATCTGATTCTGTTATGATCATGAACGATCAAAACAAACTGATGGGCTATAATGTCTTTTCAACAACAAACTCTCCTGACAATTTAACTAAAGGTACAGCAAGTGGAACTTGTTCTGCTCTTACTTTTGGAAATTTCAATGATCTAATCATTGGAGAATGGGGAAGTTTGGACATATCTGTTGACCCTTATACTAATGCTACTAAAGGTGGCACTAGAATTATTGGTCTATATGATGTGGATGTTGCAGTTAGACACGCAGAAAGTTTTGCGGCAATTAAAGATATAACAAGCTAATATTGAATATTAGTGAGTTTACAAGATTAGGCGAGGCATTGACCTCGCCTTTTCTTTTATATACAAAGAATAATTATGAAAATAAAAATATTAAAACAAACCTTTGTTAAAGGAGAATTTGCTGAAGCTGGTAAAGTTGTTGAAGCGTCTGAAAAAGATAGTAACGATTTAATTGGTGGTGGACACGCTATTGCTGTTGCCGAAGATATGAAGAAACCTGAAAACAAAGCAGTTAAAAAAAAAAGCATTTTTTCACGCAAAAAAAAATAAAGGAGTCTGATTATGATGGTTAGTTTTAGACATTGGTTAAAACTTGCAAAAGACAATCCAAAAGTATCTGCTGGTGTTGTTGTTGCTATTGTTATTTTATATACATTAATATTCTAATGGCCCTTGCCTTTGTTAAGTATGGCAACAGAAAAATAAAGGTGTCGTACACGCAGTTAGATGATTGTTTCGGATTGTTTGACCCAAATTTACATACATTACAAATTGATAAAAGGTTGAAAGGTATGAGGTTATTCAATACCTTGATGCATGAGTTATTTCATATTATAATCTATTATGCTGGAATAAATATAAATGAAAGAGGAGAAGAACCAGTTGCAGTTGCAGTAGGAAATGGATATGAAAAGATTTTTAAACAAAACCCTAAACTATGGGCAGAATTAACAAGAATATTATATGGCAATAGAAACTGATACACAAAGAGCAATATACTTTGATACTGATGAATTTGGTACATCAGCTACATTTACAGACGTAAGTGCTGGTACAAGTTCAACAGTTAAAGGTATGTTTGACAAGGACTCACAAGAAATTATAGGTATGTCTGATGTAGGCGTTATGGAAGATGTTCCAACATTTCATTGTGTTACAACTGATGTATCTTCGGCAATTTTTGATGATACGTTGGTAATTAATAGTACCACATATAAAATTAAAAAAATTGAACCTGATGGTACAGGAATGACTAAATTAACTCTTTCAACATAATGGCACATTTAAGAAAAACAATTAGAGAACACGTTGTTACTACTTGTACTGGTTTATCTACAACTGGTTCTAATGTTTTTGAAACAAGATACTTTCCATTACAAACAGCAAATCTTCCAGCTATTTTAGTTTATACCAATGAGGAAAGTGTTGAGGATTATTCTCTTGGAACAAGTACAAGAACACAAATTAGAAACTTACAAGTTATTATTGAGGCACACGCACAAGGCACATCTAATATTGACGATACTCTTGATACTATTTCAGAGGAGATTGAAGAAGCTATGTGTGCTGACCCATCAAGAGGAGGAAATGCCAAAGATACAAAATTGGTAAACACAGAATATGAATTTGATACTGGTAGTCAAAAAACTGGATTGGCTAGGTTTACATACGCTATAACTTATGCTACGAAAGAAAATGCAGTTCAAACTGGGAATTAATTTATGAGCACAAATAGAGTTAAATTAAAAACACCAAATGGAGATGTTGTAGAAACATCAAGAGATATGGTTGAATATTTTTTGAAAATGGGCTACACAAAACATGACGAGGTTGATATTAAGAAACCAGTCAACAATAATATGAAAAAAAATAAGGAAAATAAATAATGGCAAATCATACAGGAGTTTCAGGGTTAATAAAAGTTGGAACTAATACTGTTGCAGAAGTTAGAAGTTTTACTTTAAACACTACAGCAGAATTATTAGAAGATACTGCTTTAACTGATGCTGCTAAAACATATCAAATAGGAAAAAAGGGCGCAACTTGCTCTATCGAATGTTTCTGGGACGAAACAGATACTAATGGACAGATAGCAATAGCGGAAGGTCAGCAAGTAACTATGACATTATATCCAGAAGGTGCAGATTCAGGAGATTATTATTATGGTGGTACTTGGCTAATTACTGGCAATTCTGTTTCTACTCCAACTGATGGAATTATAGAAGCAACTTTTGATGGTACTTTAACTGGTGCATTGACTAGAGGCACAGTTTAATTGACATTGGTACACTTCATGTGTACTAATTCTTCATGGCTGATAAATCTATACTAGACCAAGCAGAAGAACAATTCAATTCAATCAAGAGAAAAACAATAGAAGTTCCTGAATGGAACACTACTATTTATGCCAAACCTCTCACACTAAACGAGAAAAGAAAACTCTATCGTAATTTAGGTTCTAAAAATGATGACATTTCACTTATGATGGTGGAGTCTGTTATTTTAAAAGCAGAAGACAAAGATGGTAAAAAAATGTTTACAGTTGATGATAGGGATCGGCTACTCAATAAGGTGGACCCCGATGTGGTGTCCGATATAGCCTCACACATTCTATATTTTAAATCAGACTCCTACGGAGTCGAAAAAAAAATTATCTAAAGACAACGAACTTCACAACGCATTCTATCTTGCCGATAGGTTGAAAAAAACTATTAATGAGGTTATGAGTATGACTATGGATGAGTTTCAACATTGGATAGCTTACTTTAAATTAGAAGAACGTAGACAAAAACAACATGGCAAGAAATAAATTACGATTTGATATAGACGCAAAGGACAGAACTAAAGCTGCCTTTTCAAGAATAAGAGGAAGTTTAATGCGTTTAAGAAAATCTGTCTTTAGTGTTCAAGGAGCATTGATTGGACTTGGTGCTGGAATGGTTGCCAAAACATTTATTAAAACAGCAATGGATGTAGAAAACCTACAATTGCGATTCAAATTTTTATTCAAATCAACAGAAGAAGGTGCCAAAGCATTTAACAAATTAAAAACATTTGCTGGTCAAGTACCTTTCTCTCTAGAACAAATTGCACAAGGTTCAGGAAACCTTGCTGTTGTTACCAAGAGTGCAGACGAATTACAGAAAATGTTAGAATTAACTGGTAACGTGGCGGCAGTTACTGGTCTAGATTTTAGAACAACAGCAGAGCAAATCCAAAGGTCATTTGGTGCTGGTATAGGTGCAGCCGATTTATTCAGAGATAGAGGTGTTACTGCTTTATTAGGATTTAAAGCTGGTGCCAAAGTTACTATTGAAGAAACTAAAAAAAGGTTCTTTGATTTATTTGGCGAGGGTGGAGAGTTTGGAAAAGCGGCTGGAGAAATGGCGAATACCTTTACTGGTGTTCTTTCAATGTTAGGCGACAAATGGTTTGGGTTTCAAATGGAAACTGTTGAGTCATCTTTTTTTAGTGAACTTAAAAAGAAATTTGGAAACTTAAATACATTTTTAGATGACCATAAAGCAAAAGTAGATGAAATTGCACACGCATTTGGTAAAGGTTTAGCCAAAGCAGTTGCTGCATCTGCAAGTGCAGTTGTGTTTCTTTATGAGAATTTTGGACTTTTAGTATCAGCAATAAAATTACTTATTGCTTTTAAATTAGTTATGTTCTTTGGACAGGTTGCCGTTGCTGTAGGTTTATTAACTAAAGCTCTTTGGTTAGCTGTAACAGCACAACGAGCATTTAATGTGGCGGCTAAAAAGAATTTAATCTATATTGGTGCGGCAGTATTAGCTGGTGGTATTATGATGATTACTGATGCTTTAAGCGCAATGAGTGATCAAACTAAAAAATTAACAGAAGATACAGAAGATTTTAATGAAGTATTTTCTAGAGCACATTTGGCGGCAATTCAAGATAAGTGGAGAAAAGAAGAATTAAAAAAAGAAAAGGCATTTTTAGCAGAACGAAACAAAGCTCATTTTCATGCTGAAATGGACAAGTTTTATGAGATACAGAAAGCGAAAGCAAAGGAAAAAGAACTTGAAGAAGTAATGCGTCAAAAAGCCATAAAAGGTTTAAGGAAAGATACCGAAGATACTTTAGCAATTTTAAGTACCTCATCTAGAAGGGCATTCCAAGCATTTAAAGCGTGGAAGATTTCAGAAGCAATCATTGATGCAATTGGTTCATTTAACAAAGCATTGAATAGTGGTTATCCACCTCCTTATAATTTTGCTTTAGCGGCAACGAGTTTAGCTTTAGGTTATGCAAAAGTTTCAGCAATTAAAGCAACAAGTTATTCAGGTAGAGCTGGAGGTGGTCCAGTTCATAAGGGTTCAGCATACAGGGTTGGAGAACGTGGTCCTGAAATGTTTATTCCTAATCAATCAGGGTACATTTCTCCTGATGGAGGTGGTAAAAGTGTGAATGTTAATTTTACGATTAATGCAGTTGATACTGCTGGGTTTCAACAATTACTTGCTAATGAAAGAGGCATGATTGTTGGAATGATTAATAGTGCAGTAAACCAACAAGGAAAGAGTAATTTAATTTAATGAGTGGAGCTTTACCAACAACACCAGTATTCAACGCAATGAATTTTAAAGATGAGAGTAATACTCTTATCAGTATCTCTGATAGTGGGAGAAGATTTGCTAGAAAAATTGATAATCAAAGATGGAAATTTACTTGTAAATATGTGAATTTATCAAGAGCAGAATTTGCACCTATTCTTGCTTTTATTACAAAACAAAGAGGTGCCAAAGAAACATTTACAGTTACTCCTCCAAAAATTAAAGACGCACTAGGTTCTGAAACAACTACTATTTCTGTTAATGGAATTCATGCTGTTGGAGATAACACAATTGCAATAGATGGATTCAATGCTGATTCTGCTGGTTCATTAAAAGCTGGAGATTTTTTAAAATTTGCTAGTCATACTAAAGTCTATATGGTCGTTGCCGATGTTACTCCATCCAGTAATGCGGCAACTGTAACCATAGAACCTCCTCTCATAGAGGCATTGGCAAACGATTCAACTGTTACTTATGATGATGTTACTTTTACTGTGTATTTGGAGGGTACAGTTCAAACTTATGATTTAGGATTTAATGATTTGTATAATTATGAGTTTGATGTTTGCGAGGCGTTTTAGTGCGAGTATCAGATAACACAGCAATTTCTATGCCAATGAGAAATCTGCTTTCAATTTTGGCGGCAGTTGGCATAGGTGTATGGGCATACTTTGGTATTATTGAAAGACTTAATACTCTAGAAACAGATAATACATTAATGAAGTCTGATCTAGAAAAAGCAGTTGAGTTTTCTATTAAATGGCCTAGAGGAGAATTAGGAACACTCCCAGCAGATAGTGAACAGTTTTTATTAATAGAAAGTTTGCTAGTTGATGTTGAGGATATTCAATCAGAAATCAAGGAGTCTAGACATAACGCAGTTAATATTTTAAGATTGCAAAAAGATGTAGATAAAATTTTAGAAGCAATAGAAAAATTAAAAGATAAAGTGAGGCAAAATGGAAACAGTCATTAGCGGCGTGATCGTACTTTGTATGTTCTACCAAGAAGGCATTATAGAGCATACTTATATTCAAGATCAAAAAATGAGTTCATGCTTAAAGGCGAAGCGTCAGGTCGAGAGATCAGTAAATCCCCAAAATGTCAGGATGCAATGTGGAGAGGTTGATGCTATTCTTGAAGAAGATAAAGATACAGGAAGAATTAGAGTAGTTAAAATAGTCAAAGATAAATACGATTCATCAGGATATACAAAATAATGGATTTAAAAGATAAAATAGTTGGATTAGCTTTAGCTTGTTTAATTGCTCTTATTGGATGGCAATTACATCAAACATGGAGTTTAAAAGAAGAAGTTTTAAAACTACAACAAGGACAAAAATTTTTATCTCAACAGATAAAGAAGAATACGAATTTTATTAAACGAAACATGAAATCAGAAAAGAAAAACAAAAGAAAGAAGAAAAAGAAAAAGGTGGAGAATGAGTAATGAGATATTTATTATTAATTATATTTATGTTTTTTTTAGTCAGTTGTTGGTCTAATGTTAGACAATCAATAGGTATTTCTACCAATCCTTTTAGTCAAAACGTAAATGAAAAAACAAAATTTAATTATAAAATTATTTTTGGCAAAGTAAGACCAAAGGAAGATGACGATTAATGGCTAGAGGTTTAACAACAGCAGTAAAAAACGCATTAGCGGCAAGTCCAAGTTTTTGTCATTTAGTTTATTTAGGTTTTGGAACACCAGTCAGAAAAACAGACAATCCATTTACATTAACAAGTAGTGTTGAGGGTTCTTCTCAATCATATAATGCAGATGGTATTCTTTTGGGAATTGGTCATGTTCCTGAATCAAATACTCCTATTAAAAATAGTATTGATATAATTTTTTCAGCAGTAGACCAATCGTTAGTATCTACTGTTTTAAGCAATGATGTGCTGGGTGTTGATATAAAAGTATGGAGAGGAGTTATCAGTAGTGGTGCATTGGTAGCAGACCCTTTCTTATTATTTCATGGAAGTTTAGCAGATTTTGCCATTGATGATACTGGAGATAGTGCCAGTTTAGGAATTACAGCTACTAATCATTTTGGAAATTTTTCAAAAATAAATGGCAGAACAACATCTGATACATCACAACAAAGACATTTTTCAGGAGATAAAGGATTAGAATTTTCAGCATTAACAGTCAGAGATATTAAGTGGGGTAGAGCATAATGGGTTGGATTAGTGATGCAGTAGACTATGTAACAAGTCCAAAAAAGATTCTTGAAGCAGGAGTTAAAGCTCTTGCCAAAATAAAAGGTTGGAAAATTGGTGGATGGATAACAGCTATCCAAGTTGGAATAATGGTTATTTCTTGGTTAAGAAAACCTGACATACCTGATTCTCCCAACATGGATAATGTTCCTGAACAAAATGCCAAAGGAGTTTTAGTAAATAAAACATCAGCCAATTCCCCCATACCCATTATCTATGGGCAACGTAAAGTAGGAGGAGTAGCAGCTTTTATAGAAACATCAGGAACAGACAATGAATATCTTTATATGATTATGGCCCTTGCAGAGGGAATATGTGAATCTTGCGAACAAATTTATATAGATGATAAACTTGTAACGTGGTCAGGCACTTTAACTCATGGAACAGAAAGAACAGTTCATGCAGATGATGATAATTTTTATAAAGATAGTGCCTCATTAATTTCAGTAACTTGGTACGATGGTAGAGATGACCAAACATATAACACGACAGTTGGTGCATTAAGTAATTGGACTTCTAATCATAGATTGAGAGGTATTAGTTATATTGCTTTAAAAATTAAATGGCACGTAGATGCTTACATGGGAATACCATCTATTCATTCAGTTATTAAAGGAAGAAAAGTTTATGACCCTAATTTAGATGGAACCAACACAGGAGGTTCAGGTTCTCATAGAGAGGGTACAGAATCAACTTGGGCATGGTCAAACAATCCAGTTCTTTGCACGTTAGATTATATGCGTAATACTAGATTTGGTTTGGGTATTGCCAGTAGTTATTTCGATGGCGATTTTGCTGATTGGCAAACAGCGGCAGACGTATGCGATGTTGATGTTACTCCATATACTTCTGCTAGTGCCATTGATTTACTAGATATGAATGCTGTTATAGATACTAAACAAAAATGTATTGATAATTTAAAAAATATGGTTTCAGGTTTTAGAGGTTATCTTAATTATGCGAATGGAGAATATAAAGTTTTATCAGAAACAACTGGTTCAGCGAGTGTAACTTTAACCGAGGATAATATTATAGGTGGATTAAAAGTATCTAGTATGGATAAAAACTCTAGATTTAATCGTGTAATTTGCACATTTGTTAATCCTGATAAAAACTATCAATCTGATGAGGCACAATGGCCACCACTAGATGACTCTGGATTAACAAGTGCTGACAGACACGCAACTATGAAAACAGCAGATGGTGGCTTTTTATTAGAGGGAAGATTTGATTTTCCTACTATTACTAATCCTTATCAGGCACAAGAGTTAGCAGAAGTTATTTGTAGACGTTCAAGAAATAATCTTAATGTTGCTTTAAGATGTGATTCAACTGGTATGGATTTAATGGTTGGAGAATTAGTAAACGTAACACACGCAACTCCAGCTTTTTCAGCAAAAACATTTAGAATACAAGGTATGCAGATTAATGCAGATTTAACAACTGAATTACAATTATCAGAATATCAATCAACGTATTATACTTGGGCGACACAAAGCCAAGTAGCAACTATTCCTGATACTAATTTACCCAGCGTTACAACTGTTCAGCCTCCAGCTAGTGTTACTTTAACTGATGAACTGGTTGAATATTCAGATGGAGTTGTATTAACTAGATTGAATATTGTAGTGGGTGCAAGTACAGATAAATTTGTTCAATATTATCAAGTTGAAACTAAAAAAACTTCCGAAAGCGATTATAAAGTAATATCAAAAGGAACAGTATTAAATTATCATCAATTAAATGTAGTAGATGGAATAGAATATTCTGTAAGAGTAAAAGCAATTAGTAGTTTAGGTATTTCTTCAAGCTATGTAACAGCCACAAGAACAACTGTTGGTGCAACTGATACTCCAAGTGATGTAGCAGCTTTATCAATCTCAATGGTTGGTTCAAATCAAATGCAGTTATCTTGGCCAAGTGTTACTGATTTAGATGTAAGTTATTATGCAATCAGGTATCAAGATGTAACTACTGGTGCTGGTTGGAATTCATCAACAAACTTGACACAAGTTGTTAGAAGAAAGTCAAACAGCGTTACTGTCAATGCCAAAACTGGTGCATTTCTTATTAAAGCTGTTGATAAATTAGGGAATGAATCTGATAATGAAGCAATCGTTTATACTAATATTTCAGGACTTGAACATTATACTGATGTTGCAACTTACAATGAAGAAACTGTAAACGCTGTAACAGGACAAAATTGGGAAGGAACTTTTGATGGAGATTGTGTTAAAGGACAAAATTCAGATGATACTTTTATAGCAACTTTAGATACAATATTACTTTGGGATTCAGCAGTAGGAAATATAGATTCATCAGTTGGATTAATAGATAGTGGACCAACAGACGCAACAGCTAATCCAACTTATTATTTAGCGAATATAGAAAGTTCTGGAGAATATTTAGGTGGTAACACAATAACACTTGACGCAGTTTATGACGCAACTTTTCAGTCAACGATTGCTCTAGCAGTTAATGACCTTTGGGATTTATTCGATAGTGGTCGTGGAGCTTCTGCTTTTGACGATGCACAAGGTCCCTTTGATGGTACGGCTCCGTCAAAATGTGATGCCTTTCTTCAAGTAGGTTCTAGCGAAAGTTCTTTAGGTGCTATTTCTACCTATAATGATATTTCACAACAATCTACAGTTAAAGGAAGATATTTTAAATTTAAACTCAAATTAACAAGTGCCGATAATAAAGCTAGACCAGAAGTTACCAGTATGAAGATTAAATTAGTATTAGAAAAAAGATTGGAAAGTGAAGAAGATGTTGCGAGTGGTGCTGGAGCTAAAGCGATTACTTATACTAACGCATTTTATGCGAGTCCAGCAGTTGGAATAGCGGCACAGAATATGGTAACAGGAGATTACTATACTATCACAAGCAAAACAAAAACTGGATTTACTATAACTTTTTATAACAGTTCAGCTGCGGCACAAGATAGAAATTTTGATTATGTAGCGAAAGGGCATGGCTTGAAATCATAATAATAATAGAGTAATAAAAGAAAGGAAATAAAATATGAGTACAGTTTCAGACTACACATTAAGTAACATCGGTTTTAGTGCTTTTCGTTCAGAATTAAATACAATTTTGGGGGCGATTAATACGCTAAATGCAACTACTTCTGCGCCTGGCAGTAAAGCGGCTGGTAGTTTATGGCTAGATACTACTTCTGCTACAACACCAACATTAAAATTTTATGATGGTGCAGATTGGATTTCACTTTGTACTTTTAACTATTCAGCAAATACAGTTAATTGGCTAGACAATACTGTTACTGCTGATTTAAGTGGAGATAGTACGCCACAACTTGGCGGTATGTTAGATGTCAATGGAAATCATATAGGCGATGGAACTTTAGAATTATTAAAATTTTCAGAAACAGGAAGTGCTGTTAATGAATTTACGATTGCAAATGCTGCGGCTGGTAATGGCCCAACACTTTCATCTTCTGGTACTGAAACAAATGTTGATATTAATATAACTCCTAAAGGAACTGGAGATGTTGTTCTTGCTGGAGATACTGTAAAAGTTGGCGATAGTGGGGCAGCGGCAGTCTTAACTTCAAATGGTGCTGGAACTTTAACAGTAACAACTGGTGGAACAACCGATTTAATTTTAAATACAAATAGTGGAACTAACTCTGGAACAATTCAAATTACAGATGGAGCCAATGGTGCTATGGATTTTACAACAAATGGAACAGGAGCAATTAAATTTAATGATTTAGCTTATGTTCCACAACAAGCAATTACTTCATCTTCAAACGCTGTGGCTTGGGACGCACAAGCAAAATCAAACGCATATCATATTACAACAGAAAATACGACTTTATCTGCACCAAGTAATGCAGTTGAGGGTTCTTTTATTTGTATAGAAATTAATTTTAACGGAAGTCATACTTTTTCGTGGAATGCAATATTTAATTTTGCCGCTGATACTGCTCCTACGACAACAGATACAGATGCAAAGACAGACATTTTTGTTTTCCGTTACAATGGAGCCATTTGGCAAGAGGTTGGTAGAACTTTAAACATACCAGAAAGTTAAAATATGTGGGCATTAGTAGAAGATAACGCAATTACAAAGATAATTAATAATCCAAGAGGAATGGTTATTGGCGATGTTCGTCATTCAAAAAATATATTTTCTTTTAGATGGACTAACGAAGAAAGAGAAGCTATCGGACTTTATGAAATTGTAATTGATAATTCAAACAAACGAGATGAAGCATATTACACTAACACTAATCAATCTTTTAACTTTGCAGATGGAGTAGCAACAGCAAGTTATGGAAGTGCAACACCAAAAGAATTAGATGATAGAAATGGTACAGATAAAGATGGAGTAGAACTTAATCCTGTTGTTGTTATTGAGGGATTAAAAACTAAACATAAAAGAATTATTAAAAATCAAGCAAGTGGATTATTAACTCCGACAGATTGGTATAATCATAAAGCATTAGACGATGCAACTTTTACTATTCCAGCAAACATAACAACTTTTAGAGCAGATGTAAGAACAAAATCAAATACAATGGAAACTGCTATTGATAACGCAAGTGATGTAGATGCTTTAGCAACTTTATATCAATATGTTAATACAGGCACAGTAGAAAATCCTGTTATGGAAAGACCATTAGGTGAGTTTCCAACATTGGAGATTTAATGTTACCCACAATAGCAACAGGAAATGTAGCTTCAGGATTAGCAACAGGCTATGATGTAGCCAACTCATGTATATTTCAAGATAGTGGTAGTGACGAAATGTCAAGAGCAATAGCATCAACAGGTTCTAATACCACTTGGACAGTTTCAGCTTGGGTTAAAAGAGTTGAACTTGGTCAAAGTTCTCCAATTTTTGGAACAGGAGACGGAAATGCCAATAATGATGCAAGAATGGTTTTTTTTGATGCTGATGATAAAATAGAATGTTCTTATTATAATAGTGGTTATACCTATGAAGTAACTACTAATAGAGTTTTCCGTGACTGCAGTGCCTGGTACCACATCTGTATTTTATTTGACACAACTGAAAGTACAGAGGCAGACCGAATAAAAATTTATGTTAATGGAGTTAAAGAAACAAGTTTTGCAACATCAAGTTATCCAAGTGAAGATGCGGCTTTTAACTTCGGTAATACTTCTTATACTCACTATGTAAATGATATGGGTGGAAGAAATATTAGAGGAAGTCATTATATTGCAGAATTAGTTTATATAGATGGAACAGCTTCAGCAGTTACTAATTTTGGAGAATTTGATAGTGATAGTCCAACAATTTGGAAACCGAAAGATGTATCAGGATTATCAGTGGGAACGAATGGAGTATATTTAGATTTTGAAGCGTCAGACAATCTTGGAAATGCAGTTGATGGCGGAACAGATTTTACAGAAGCTGGTCTAGCCGCTGGAAACCAGTCAACGGACTCGCCCACTAATAATTTTTGTGTTTTTATGTCTAACACAACAAGTTCTTATACAAATTTGACAGAAGGTGGTTTAATTTTAACAGGAAATTCAGCTAGTGATAGCGGAAATTCTTTAGCAAGTATTGGTATAACCAATGGGAAATGGTATTTTGAACTTGAGTGGGATAATATAGTAAGTGGTTATGGAGTTTTTGGAATGTTAGACACTACTGATGACGAATTTGGACTTCAAAATTTAAATGGTGGAGGAGGTTATCCACCACCAAATATATATGGCATAAGTGTAGGTGGAAATATGTACGATGGTTCTTCTGCTGATGATGGTTGGGCTGCGGATTATTCAAATGGAGATGTTTTAGGATTTGCTTTTGATATGGATAATGGAGCTTGGTATTTACATTTAAACGGAACTTATTATACAAGTGGAGATCCAACTTCAGGTGCAAGTAAGACAGGGGCAGTTTCTACTTGGACAGCAGATGGAAGAACTTTTGCGGCTTGGGAAGGTGCTTATAATGGTTCAATTACAAAATTTAACTTTGGAAATCCACCATTCACTATTTCATCAGGAAACGCAGATGGAAATGGTTATGGTAATTTTGAATACGCAGTACCTAGTGGGTTTTACGCATTATGTACTAAAAACTTAGCGGAGTTCGGATAATGGCTTATACAACAATAGACGATCCAGAAGCATATTTTCAAGTTAAGACTTATACAGGAAATGGAAGTGACGATCATGCAATAACTTTTGATGGCACAACTAATATGTCTCCTAATATGGTCTGGATTAAAGATCGTGAAAGAAGCGGTTATAACCATTGTCTTATAGATTCTGTAAGAGGTGTAACAAAAGTCATTAGACCAAATTTAAGTAATGTTGAAGCTACTATATCTGATGCTTTAAAAAGTTTTGATAGCGATGGATTTACTTTAGATGATGATGCTGGAAATGGAGAAATGAATATAAATACTGAAACTTATGTAGCTTGGTGCTGGAAAGAATCTGTAACTGCTGGGTTTGATATAGTTTCATATACAGGAAATGGTAGCAACAGAACAATATCACATTCACTTTCAGAAGAGCCACATTGGATGCTTTTTAAAAGTCGGTCAGATGCTTATTCTTGGGTATCTTATACAAAAACATATGGTAATAATAGTGTATTAGCTCTTAATTCAACAGGTGCAAATGATAGTGGTGTTGGAAGTTCTTATTTTAATTCAACCAATCCAACTTCATCAGTTTTTAGTTTAGGTACTGCGGCAAATATGAATGGTAGTTCAAAAACTTTTATAGCTTATTTATTCGCACCTAAACAAGGCTTCAGTAAATTTTCAAGATATTATGGCAACGGAAATGCATCAGGTACTACAGTTTTTTGCGGTTTTACACCAGCATTCGTTCTAATTAAGTCAACTGCATCTGGAGTATGGAGAATGTGGGATAACAAAAGAGATCGTCTTAATCCTAATACTGCAAACTTTCAAGCAAGTGCGTCTGATGCTGAATATGATGATGCTTCTGTTTCTATAGACTTTTTATCTAGTGGTTTTAAGTTAAGAGCAACAGATAGTTCATTTAATGGAAACGGCACAGCTTATGTGTATGCTGCTTTCGCAGAAGCACCATTCGTAAATTCAAACGGAGTACCTTGTAACGCAAGGTAATAATTTATGCTATGGAAAAGTTTATTATTTTAATGTGGTTATGTACTGCAACAACTTCAACTCCTTTAAATTGCAAACAAATCAAAACTGATAGAGTTAAATTTACAGATCAATATAGCTGTACTGTATATGGTTATTCTCATTCTTTAAGAGTCATAAGAGATTTAGGCAAAAAACAAATTAATCAATATAATTTATTTACTAAATTCTTATGTGCGCCTGAACAGTATATTAAAAAAAAGGAAACTGATGCCTAAAACGAATCAAAGTAGAATTAATGGTTTTGAAATAGTAAAAATTAAAACAGAATTAAATCATATCAAAAAAGAATTATGTTCAATTAAAGATGAACAAAAGAAATTATCAGCTTACGCAAATATGGGCAAGGGTGGATTAAAAGTTATTATTGTTATAGGTTATTTTATTGCAATCGCTGTTGGTTGGTTCATAGGACAACGATAGATTGTAATCATAAACAACCTATGATAGATAGAATTTATGAAGACAGCTAAAGTCCTAGTAATAGGGGATGCTCACGATTCTCCCAAAATACCTAAAAGCAGATTCCTTTGGATAGGAAAACATATAAGAAAAACTAAACCTCAACACGTTATACAAATTGGCGATTTTTTAAGTTTGGATAGTTGTTGTTGGCATATAGATAATGCAACGATGCAAGCAAGAAAAAACAAAGGAACATTTTTAGAAGATATAGATTCATTTGATAGTGCGTTATATGAATTAAATAAAGGCATAGGCAAAACCAAAGCTATCAAGCACGTTACTCTTGGAAACCATGAAAATAGACTGTGGAAATGGGAAGATAATAATCCTGAATACTACAACATGGGAAAGAATAAGTTGTTAAAAACTTTAAAGAAGTATGGTTGGACAGCGAGTGAATATGGGGAGTTCTATTTTATAGATGGCGTAGGGTTCACTCACGTTCCTTTCAACACTATGGGTAGGGAATTTGGTGGTGTCAACGTTGAGAGAAATATCGGACAAAATAGTGTCTTTGATATTGTGTTCGGCCATACGCATAAATTTAATGATGTAAGATGTGCCAAGATAGGCAAATCAAAATATGTTAGAGTAGTCAATGCTGGATGTGCATTACCTCAACATCACGTTGAAAGTTATGCAAAACTATCAACTACTGGTTGGTTTTGGGGATTGTGCGAAATCACAATTTTTGATAATCATATACAAGATGTAAGCACAATATCAATGACAACATTGGAGAATATGTATGGATGATTTAAAAGCACGAATTAAAAAGCATGAGGGTTTTAGAGATGTTATGTATAAGGACTCTTTAGGATTTGCTACTATTGGATATGGACACCTTGTTCTTCCTACTGATAATTATGTAGATGGAAAACAATATTCAAAAGAAGTTTTAGATGCAGTATTTGATAAAGACTTTCAAAATGCTTTAGATAATGCAAATAAATTAATGAGTGGATATGACTTAGTAGACCAAGCAAAAGAAGTTATTTGTGAAATGGTTTTTCAATTAGGAATTGGAGGAGTATCTAAATTTAAAAATATGTGGAAAGCTCTAGAGGAGGAAGATTATTATACTGCCTCGCAAGAGATGTTAGATTCTAGATGGGCAAGACAAACTCCTAAAAGAGCAGAGGATTTATCAAACATTATGAAAGAAAGTTAAGTTATGTGGTTTGGTGCAATTAAAATGGCTATGAGTGCTGGAAGTCATATCTATAAAAAACGACAGGAAACTAAAATGCGTATGGCAGATGCTCAATTAAGACACGCAGAAAAAATGAGTTCTGGTCAGTTGGAGTATAGTGGCAAACTTTTAGAAGCTAGGCAAAACGACTACAAGGACGAAATTGTCCTTTGCATTCTCACATTGCCCATAATAATTTTGGCATGGGGAGTTTGGTCTGATGATCCTGAAGCTATGGCAAAAATAAATTTATTCTTTGAACATTTCCAAGCACTTCCATCATGGTTTACTAACCTCTGGATTTTGGTGTGTGCGAGTATTTTTGGAATAAAGGGTACACAAATATTTCGTGGTGGCAAGAAATAATGCCTAGACCAATTAGAAAATGGATTGTTAAATTAAGAATGTGGTATGCTGATATAAGAGGTCATCATGGACATAGATGGAATTACGAACCATCAGAACATTACTTTGGAAAAAAGAAAAAATAATAACAATTATTAATGACAATACACGACACAAACTTTAAAGATATAATCCAAGAGTATAAGGACCAGATAAGAATCTTGAAAGATGAGGTTTCTGAACTTCAATCTAGTTGTAAATCCAAAGACTCTGCTCTTAAACGTACTACACAAAAGTTAGAGAACGTAACAACAGACCTTGCCCAATCTAATGAAGAACTGAAAAAAGTAGAGGCAACTTTAAAAGAAAAAATTACTGGTATTAAATCTACTATAATAAAATAGCCCCCGACAATCCTCTCGGCTTTTCAAGGGGCTATCCATATATGAACCATTGAACAATGGATTTATATAATAACATCTACTCAATCTACAATCAACAATTACAACAACTCACGTTAGAATAATTAAAGGGTATCAGGTACAGGGCAACTCCTTAAATCCTCGTGTGCGTTGAGATATGGGCTATCTAAAACCCTAAATACGCAGCATTTTACCTAAAACCCTAAAATTGACCGAATAAGCCATATCTGCCTAGAGGCGTTTATGATTGCAACTCGGAGTAGTTTTGGTACGATATAGGGGTATAACTTAATAAGGAGAAAAAAACATGAAAAAACAAGAAAGAACATTCGGAGTTGAAATCGAGTTCGGTTTAAATAGAGATATAACTGATGCAAGATTCAAATCTGAATTTGAAATGAGAACTGGAGAAGAAGTTCGTATTCAAACTTCAACTTATGATACTGGACACAGTAATTCTAAATGGATTTTAGGTTACGATAGTTCTGTTCACGTAAGAAATCATAGTGGTTATGAACTTAAATCCCCTCCAATCAAATTAGAAGAAATTGGTAGACTTAAAAAAGTTTATGAATATCTAAATGAGGTTGGAAAAGTAAACAGAACTTGTGGTCAGCACGTTCACATTGATGCAAACGATTTAACATTTAAGCAACAGAAAAAAATCTTGATTGCTTATTTAGTTAATGAAGATGTTATTGATATGATGCACCCAGTTTCAAGAAGATATGGAACTGGTGTTGGTTCAAGATATTGTGGAAGTGGAATAGGTAGACAACAAATTAGTTATTCAAATGTTACTACTGCTCATTCTACTTATGAAACATTATTGCAACATTATAAATCAGTTGTGATTAATGAGTGTATCAGAAAAATCAAAAAAGCTAGAAACGTAAGACAATTAAAAGGTAGAGGCTTTGGCGATAAATTTTCTAACGTAAAACTAGACGAAAGATATGGAACGTTAGAATTTAGACAACACTCAGGCACTCTTGAATATAATAAAATTATGAACTGGATTATATTTTTAAATCAGTTTGTAATTGCTTATGGTTTCGGACCAGCAGTAGCAAAAAAAGATGAAACAAGAGATAATGGTAGAGATAGATTATTCTTTAGAAAAGTATCTCAACTATTTAAATCAACGAAAAGCAGAATGAAAACTTATGGAGGATTTGAAATAGAGGGTTCTGAAAGAAGTACAGAATTTTTAGGAAAAAGAATATCTCACTTCATAAGACACTTAACTGGAAACACTTCTTACGATAGAGCAATGAGAAAAGTGCTTGAAGATAGAGGTGTAACATTTAATTTAAGAGGAGGTAATAATGAAGATACTAATGAATCATAAACAGTATCAATATTATAACCAACATCGTAAAATTTATTTTGCGTATGGTTCAAACTTAAATCGTACACAAATGAAAGTTAGGTGTCCTAGTGCTAAATTGCTTTCAGTAGGTTTTTTGAAAGATTACAAATTAGTATTTAGAGGAGTTGCTGATGTTGAAAAATCTAAAGGGAATAAAGTATGGGGGGCATTTTGGAGAGTTACACCGAGAGATATAATTGCCCTTGATGCTTACGAGGGTTTCCCTAATTTATATAAGAAGAAATATATGGACACTAAATTTGGAAAAGGGTTCTCTTACATTATGGTTAATCAACAAGATGTAAAAAACCCATCTGAATTTTATTACGATTCAATTAAGAAAGGTTATAGACAATGTAATCTACCATCATTGAAACCACTTACGAAAGCATTGAGGGAAAGTAAACAAGAGAGAAATACTGATGTTGTAGACTGTGGTGCTAAATGGGGAATCAATACTAGGAAGAATATAATTTCTGTTCCTAATCAAGATTTGATGGCAGATATAAACCCTGATGAATTTGAGTTTGCAGAAGATGAACATCCAAATTTATTTAGTGATTTATATCCTTATGGGAGAAAACATTAATGAATTACTGTGCTGACATAGTAATAAATGCGAATGGGTTATACATACAGAACACGAGGGGTTCGCATTTTACGATTACAAACTCTAACCCTCGTGTTCTTAATGGAGGGCGACAATGAAAAAACTAATATTAATTAGTTTATTACTTTTAACATCAGCTTGTGGAATGACAAAAGATTTCAATCCTTTGGTTGATTTAAAAGGAAGCAAAGATGGTTCAATGGCACAAGAAGATAAAGTTATGTGTCGTGCAATCATTAAGATGGAAACAAATGCTCTTTATGCGGCATGGTATGACAGGGAATTGATTACCAACTGTATGCAAGGGAGGGGACATTCAGTTTTGAATGACTTTAATTAATATGGGTATTAATGAACAAGGTATCATATTTAATCCCCTTGAAAAAGAGGAAATGAAATATCTCAAAACTGCAATTCAAAAACTACAAGATGATGTTGATGAATTGAAAGATGAGGTATTTCTGCTTAAACAAAAACAAGAAAAGGAGAAAAGCAATGTTTAAAGCATTAAAAATAAAAGTAACTGGAGAACAAACTGAAATCAAACAAGAAAAGGATTTTGAGTTTAAAGATTATGAAAGAGAATTTGGTAGCGTTGAAACTCTTAATAATTTTCCAGCTATTTATAATGGGAAAACTGCAATGATAATGACCAATCGTTTAAATGACGATAAGAGTATTCCTATTAACGATAAGGCAAGTAGTTATTATCAAAAGTTTCTTGACCAAGAAGAAACTAGCACTATCAAGATGAACATCCCTAATATGTCAGAATTGAAAACCTCATATGCAACTATGAGAGGACTATATATTCGTGGGGATTGTATCTTGGTATTACAACACTCAAATGATGGAGGAATAAATGCTTAAAGGTGATGTAAGTAGTACACTAGAATGGAAGTATGATGAGGTAAGAAAATCATTAAATGAAATTCTAGAAGATAAGACTAAGCAAAATTCTGACTGGGTATTAAGCGATAATGGAATAAAGTATTTCAAAGTCCCTACTCTAGTAAGAGTTATGCGTGAACACTTTGGTTTTAGTTTAATATTAAGACCAGTAGAAGTAAGTGATGTGGATAATTATGTTCATGTTACTTATGGATTATATTGGAGGGATTCAATTGCCGATAAATATATAGTCCTTTCAACTGGTATGAGTAGGAAACCAAAGAACCTAAAAGCTGGAGATATAGTAGGTACAAACACAATAGAATGTGCTGAAACTGCGGCAATAGGTAGATGCTTAAAATTCTTTTTCGGAGTCAATGGAGATTTGGCTAACGATGAGGAAATTAAGTACAGTAAGGGTATATCAAACCATCTTACTGTGATTGAAACGTTAAAGAAAGGAAACAATAATGTACCAATCAAACAATAAAGATAAGAAAGCCGAAGCAATACAGTATGGTCCAAAGACACCAGCGAGGATTTCTATTCGTAAATCTAAATTTTGGAAGAACGAAAAGAAAGCTGATGGTACTGATAAAAACGCAAAGTTTTATGGTTATGCTACTGACCACAATGGCACACTATATAAACTTTCAGTATGGGATAATGAAAAAAATTCTGTGTTAGACAAAGTTTTTGCGTCTACACAAGACTATCCCATATCATTAAGTGGTCAGCTTGAATGTTTACATTGTAAGTGTGAACAAGGAGAAAAACCTACACAAGCAATTGCGAGTGAAGATTCTGAACCATTTAAAGATAACTTCTAAAGGAGGAATATGAACCATAGGGAGTTTGGAAAACTACTGACCGACATACAAAAGATGACTAAAAAAAATTTTAGTCCTAGTCAAGTAATCAGCTTGACCAGTAAGTATGTTGGTGGGGAAATAAATGTGCCATCAGTAACAAAACCTCGTGGCAGACCAAAGCAAAGTAAAGACAAAACATATCATTTTGTCACTAATACAGTTACTTTGCCTAAACCTAAACCAAAAGCGAATGGCAAGGGTAAGATTAGTGAGGAGGAAAGTGCAGTTAAGCATGTACTCGCTAAACTTTGTAAAGAACCATTGGACGCTTATGATGGTACTGTGTTTCAGTACCTTATGGGGTTTAATGGAAACATATCTATTGTAGGACTTAAAAAAAGTTTAAGTTTAACTGGCGACGAAGTAAGACTTCAAGCTAGTTTATACAAGGGTATGAACAAAAAAGTTATAGATAGACAACACCATGACAAAGACAACAGAACATGGATGTACTTTACAGTAAAAGATAATTTATCTATAATGAAAACAATCATAAGTAGAATTAATAAAGGAGGTTCTATATGATTAAAACAAGAATCAATGGCAAACTTGCAAAAGGAAAAAGTATGTCAGGCATTTTTGGTAGGTTGTTAGGGCGACCATTACATAAGATAAAAGATAAAAATCTGTTGATGGTGGACGTTCAAAAAACGTTGTTAAAAAAGAGGTACAAGTGTACGTTTTAGATAAACACGAATACGTTAATTGTCGTGGGTATTTAGAACACGTTGTTGATGAGTGCCAATATTGTAAAAAACTGGCATTCATTGACAAGTGTAAACTCTTTTTAGGAGTGGTTATATATGCAATCATTCTGATTTTATTAAATAAATAAGGAGGTTATTATGGATGGATTAAAAAAATATAATATAAAAAGATTGAGTTATTCAACTCTTTCTAATTTTAGAGAACGAACAGACCTTTGGTTCTTACAGAAAATTTGTGGGTATAGATTTACTGGAAACCCAGCAATGAAACGAGGGAACTATGTTGAGGAGGGAATACACGCATTTTTATCAAAAGCTGGTAAGTTAGAAGAAGTATGCGATGTAACGACAAGATTGTTTACCGATTATTGTAAACAAAGTGGATATGACGAAGAAAAAATAAAAGCAGAAACACCTAACATTGCTAGAGGTATAAAGGAGGGAGTAAAAAAACTACTTCCTTTCGGTAAACCTATTTCATATCAAAAACAAATTGATATTGAATTGTTAGGAGTACCAATGAGAGGCTATACTGATTTTGAGTTTCTCAATGAGAAAACTGGGGATGTGTGTTTTATTGATTTAAAGACTAGCAGTAGATTGAGTAAGAAAGTTAGTTTTAATCACAATTGCCAAACATCCATTTATAATAGAGCAACTAATATCCCTCAAAAATTGTTGTATGTCAGAACGAGTGTTAATCCTGATAGTATTTTATTAGATGCAGAAACAGATGCTAAATACATTGCTTATCTAGAACGTCTGATAGTAGCGATGAACTTAATGTTAGAGAAATTCGATCAAGAAGAATTAAAAACTCTTATTGTTCCCAATGTTGATGGCTTTTATTGGGGTAAGGATGAAACTAAAGCAAGAAAGGAGGTATGGGGAATATGATAGAAACAAATAGACAAATACACATTATTCATTGCGATGAAATAAAAACAAGTGATGAGTGGCGACCAATAATTGTCAATAGGATAGAAAGTAAACCAATTAGCAAACCTTTAGCATTACGTGAAATGCAAGGACTTGTGGATGGTTTAATTCAAATTTATCCTTTACAGTTACCAAAGTTAATAAGTCTTTTACCTGACGCAGTTAATTGTCAGGAAATGATTATTAATGAAGAAGGTAGATTTGGTAAGCCAGTAAATAAAATTGCTACACAAATTGCAAGAGAGATAAATGGTGCAGATAAATTAACAGGCAGAATACCAGAAACGAATCAAGTTGTTCTTGATGTTATGGGAACTTGCTTCATTACAGATAATTGGAAGATAAGTTAATGTTAGATTGTAAAGTTAAGAAACTTTGGCAAGGATGTGTCAGTTTAAGAGAGAACTGGATTAATTTAGGAATTGAAAATGGAGGACTTTGTGTTGAATTAAAAATTCAAGGAAAGTCAAAAGGAAAAATGCCTATTGATTCTAAAACACTCTCGTTACTGTTGCATAAACCATCACTAGAAGTTATATCTAAAATTGACGGTAAACCATATAAACTTTTTGATATTATGTGGATACCACAGGATGTAAAACAAATTAAATTATTTGGAGGTTAATATGGATATTAAGTGTGGTTTAAAAAAGAGTTACATCCAGAGATACGTCTATGGAGAGCAGTTATCAAGAGAGCAATTTTGGATTGTTGTGGTATATTTGAAGATAGTAAAATTCTTAATAAACCAAAGAAAAAAAAACAGATTATGCAAGAGGCAGATGATTGGTTTAAGTCTGATAATCATATGCTAGTTTGTGATTTTGCTAATATGGAAGTAAGCAATGTGAGAATGATTAAAAGTAAATCTATTCAAGCATTTCATTCTAAATTAAAACAAAATTCAACTATTCTATCAACATTATTGGATAGAGTTTTTGGAAGATTTACTGGAGGAGATTATGGCAAATAGAAAGTATAGGTCTACTTATGAAACCAACACTAAAAAAGTCATAGGTAAAAAGATAAAAAAAAGACGTTTACAATTAGGATTAACACAATCCCAAGTTGGTCATGCAGTAAACGTAACATTTCAACAAATACAGAAATACGAAAAAGGCACAAATGGTCTGTCAGGATTTATGGTAAAACGAATATCTCATACATTGGACATTCCTAGAACTAAAATAGGGTTTTTAATATTTAAGTATAATTATGGCTTTAAAGGCAAAACAAAAAGGAACGAGAGTAGAATACAAGATAGTAAAACTTCTTGAAAAAGAGGGAATCTATTCTCGTAGACAGCCCATGTCAGGGGCATTATTTGGATTACCTCATGATGTGGTTGTTCGAATTCCTCAAATGGGGGATTTAAATATTGAAGTAAAAGCACGTGCTGGTGGTACTGGCTTTAAAACAATAGCAAGGTGGATTGGTTCTGCTGACTTGTTAATGTTAGTTGAAGATGGGGAAGAACCAAAAGTGGTTATGTCATGGAGGACTTTTAAAAAGTTTTTAGATGTAGCCAAAATAAGTGATGATATGTTAAACAGTACAAAGGAGGAAAAATGATAAACGCAAAAAGAGTAGAAACTGCATTAGTTAAAAGAGCAGAAAGCGATGAAGAACACGCAAAGTTAAAAGTACAAGTTGATTGGTTAGATTGGCAACGTAAACATAAAAAGGGTATTTTCATTACTCAAAAATGTTCTGATAATTTAAGTTTCGGAGTTAGAGAACAGAAATGGTATGCTAGTGAAGAAAATCTCAAACACATCAATGAACAAAAGGACACTTTAGAGAAGTTCCTTAAATTAGACAATATGAGAAAACATGAATTAATTGTTATTGATTTATTTAGAACGTTAGAAGCAAGTAGGAGAAAAGGAAATATTCAGTAACATTTTGTTAGGAGGTTAAATGGCTGGTTATGTAAAAATCGGAAGGTCAGTATTTGGACACAATATGTTTAAAGAGGAACCATATACTGAAAGGGAGGGTTGGATATGGCTAATTTGTGGCGCAAGTTATAAAACCGACACAATTAGAATTCCAAATACAAGTATAGTAACAGAAGTAAAAAGGGGCGATTATGTGGCAAGTATTCGCTTTTTAGCCACAAAGTTTAAGTGGTCAAATAGTAGGGTTCGTAGGTTTTTAGACCGACTAGAAAGAGGCAAGATGGTGAGTACAGTAACCGACACAGGAATTACAAAAATAACTATTGCTAATTATGACAAATGGCAGTTTTTTGTTGAACCACCGACACATGAACGAACAAAGCAACAAACAAAAACCGACACTAATATAAGTAATATAAGTAATAAAGTAAGTATATATACTTCACAATTTGAATTATATTGGTCTACCATACCAAGCAAAATGAGGAAAGGCAAAGGAAAGGCATTTAAAGCATTTAAAAAGTCAAAATACGAACTTACAATAGAGGAATTAAGCGATAGGTATAAAAAACACCACGAAATTAATAAAGAATTTACCAAACATCCAGCAACATGGTTAAATCAAGAATGTTGGTTAGATGACGAAGTACAGGAAACACAAGGAGAACCGACCCTTAAAGATAGGATGCAAAAGTTAGGTTATAAACATAAAGGTAGTGAGGGAGATTATGAACAGTTTACTAAAGATGGAAAAAACTGGAAAATACATCGTTACAAAAAAAATTCTCTCATAGAACTAGACAAGTAATTTTATTACAGATATAGATTAATACTTGGCTTTAAGAGAATAACCTCCCTTATGGTCATTTTTACCTCCTAGAGGGGTGTAGTTTTTAAAAATGTTTCTATGCCCCTCACTTAAAGTATGAATAAGATATTTATTATTGTTTTTTGTACGTTGGGATTTATGGTGTTGTTATCATTGTTTATGCTTTTAACATTATGAAAAAAAAACTTTATAAAATTAAAATATGGCAACGTGGGGACTGTAATCTTCTACAAGAAACTGATAGACAATTAACTTATGATGAAGCAAACAATTTTAAAGTGGCTAAACAATTTAGAGGGACAATCGAAGAAATTAAAGAAGAAACTCCAAGACCAAAAACAAAAGAAATTCTCGGAACAACCATCAGTATTAACTCATAGAATAGCAAAGATAGATGATGGTATATTAGGTGCCACTATTGATACAAAGGGCAGAGATGTTGTTATTACTATAAAGGGTTTTAATAGTGTTGCAAAAGCAATAGATTGGGCAACCTTACAATCAATACTTTGGAAAACAGACCAAGAAGCAAGACTACAATTACAAAGAGATTTAACACCTAAAGATACATATCATTAATGAACAAATGTAATAACTGTCATTGTAAATGTCATTGCCAAGACGAACTTCACACTCATCACTTTGACAATGATGTTTGTACCTGTGAACAATGTAACTGTTCCAAGAGTAAAGCACAGGATCAAAGTTTTGAAAACAATGGTGGTCTTGTTATAGATGATACTGGAGAATGTGAGAGTTGCCAATGATGTCTGTTAAAGTAACATCTAATATTAAACATTTCTCAAAGCAGATGTCTAAATTTGCTAAACGACAATTACCTTATGTAGCCAGTAGAACATTAAACACTTGTGCTAAACATGTCAGAAAAGACGCTATCAACAATACATTTAGACAAGGGTTTGCTACTGCCAATGCAAGTAGGTTTGCCAAAGGTGTATTAAGAATGAAGTTCTCTAATAAACATGACTACTATAGAGGACGTTTACAATCATCTGTTCTTGATGTAACTGGTAAGGAATACCTTGTTACCCATCAAGAGGGAGGAATTAGAAGACCTCGTTCAGGACAATTTATAGCTGTACCATCAAGAGATACTAAAAGAAAATTAGGGTTCAAAAGAAATACTGCTTACAGACCAAAGGCACTAGGTCAGAAAGAGGGCGTGTTTGTTATGAAAAATACAAAGGGGGGTAGGTCTAAATTTGTGATGATGGAAAGTAAAGGAAAAAAGAGAAAACTATTATATTCATTCGTACCTAGTGTACCGAATCCGAAACGACTAAACTTTTATGAGAGGGGTGGGGTGTTAGTAAAAAGAATAATTACCTCTATCTTTACATCAGAGTTTAACAGGGCGAAACGTTCAATAAGATTCAAATAAAATCAAAAACCCTTATAAAAGGGGTATATTTCACATAAAAGACCGAAAAACCCTTGATTCACGGGTCCTTTTGAGGATAAGTGCCTTG
>VTLG01012872.1_pt1 | contig 37610 bp, 55 predicted proteins | sample 4694571 | NCBI WGS metagenome assembly VTLG01 (sample SAMN12604809, study PRJNA352737) | marine metagenome | biome: ENVO:00000447; feature: ENVO:00000209|ENVO:00000569|ENVO:01000036; material: ENVO:00002151; isolation source: viral sequences binned using virsorter ...
AAGGTTCAAGCGCAGAGACAGATGGATACGTTAGGGGTGGACTATATGACATATCTGGCTCTATTACTGTAAAATATGATGCGAACATGGCTGATGCACTTTCTACAGATTGGAAAGCAAATACAGCTTATGCATTAGCGTTAAATGACGGCTCTAATTTTGACATCAGTATTCCATCGGCTCGCATGACAGGCCACAATATTGACTTTGCTGATGAGGGTATGTTTGTAGAAATTCCTTGGACAGCAACTACAGGAGCCGCCGCAAGTGGAAACCTTGCAGTCATAACAATGTCATAAAAGAAACTGTTTAAACGGAGGGAATCATGGCTGACAAAAAGCTCAAGTCCGGGCGTAAGGTACAGATCAAACAAATGACTGTTGATCAAATAGACGAATGTACCGACATTCCAGAAATTATATTTGAAGATGGGTCTATTAAGACCATTAAAAACTCATCCAAAGCTCGTACACAATGGATACGGTATGGCTTAGGTGGTGGTGATTTTAAAGAATATAATGAAATAGGTGGAAAGCCCACAGATGATGTCATTAAACAGCTCACGCTTGAAGAAAAAGACGAGCTAATGACGCTTATACAAGACGTTCAAACGCTGGGGGAGTAGAAGGCCTACAATTAGGAATAAACGCCGTTTGTAGCCTATTAGGCGCATCAGATGGTAGGCCTGAGTTTGAGGCGTATCCATACACAACAAAGTCTGTTCTAAATACAGAGCCTACTGTAACATTTTACGACAGGGAAGATGTAAACCGATATTTATTAAGGGTTTACAGAGAGGCTTTAGCTCACAACAAAGGGAATCGGGGTGGCGCCATGCTTGATACCTATGTGCAAATTCCGTTTTTTTCAAATATAAATATATTTCTTGATGCTAAATTACAAAGTGACATTAGGCGATATATGTACGCAAAAGATACAGGGACTCCGCCATACTCAGGAGGATATGGTGATGCGCCGTCAATTTGGCTGGATAAATATTTTCTTATCAGGTCTATTATCAATGAGCACGAAATAAGAGGAATCAAAAAGCGTGGCAACAAATAAACAAATAATAGAATTTCAAGGCAAGGGAATTGCCAAACTTAAAAGCCAGTATAAAGAATTAGAGAAGAGGACAAGAAGGCTTGAGGGTGCTACCAATAGAGCATCTAAAGGACTTGGGGGAATGGTTGCCGCATTAGGTTTGACCACAGCGGCCCTATATGCCGCAACAAGGGCAATATCATCTACAATTAGGGTTGGCGCTAACTTTGAGAAAACAATGAGCAATGTGGCCGCAATATCAGGAGCTACAAGCGAACAGATGAAGGCGCTCGAAAAAAACGCAAAAGACCTTGGCTCTACAACAGTATTTACAGCGTCACAAGTTGGCGCCTTACAAGTTGAATTTGCAAAACTTGGTTTTACAACCGACCAAATACAGGGAGTTACAAAAGACACATTGGCGCTTGCGTCAGCTACAGGCTCTGACCTTGCAACATCAGCGGCTGTTGCTGGTGGTACATTAAGAGCATTTGGAATGGACGTTGCTGATACAGCAAGAGTGACAGACACAATGGCTCTGTCGTTTTCATCTTCAGCATTAGATATGGAAAAGTTCCAAAATTCGATGCAATATGTAGGGCCTATAGCTAAAGCGGCAGGGATTGACGTTGAGGGCGCAACAGCCATGCTTGGTACGCTTGCAAATAACATGATCAGTGGCTCGATGGCAGGTACGTCATTGCGTAAAATATTATTAGAGGCCGGGCGAGAAGGTTCAAAACTTGCAAAAAGAATGGGTGGCCCTGTTAGGTCAATGGATGATTTTCAAAAGGGGCTTAAAAAGCTAAAGACTGAGGGGTTTGACGTCATGGCTGACGGCGCTGACCTTGTAGGGGCCAGAGCAGTTACAGCGTTTGGTATACTTGTTGACGGAGCTAAAAGCACAGATGAATTAAATGAGGCATTACAAAAAGCCGCAGGCTCTGCACAAAACATGGCAGACATACAGCTTGATAATCTGCAAGGGAAAACAACCCTGCTTGGTAGCGCAATGGAAGGGCTTGGGATATCTATATTTGAACATCTTGCGCCATCATTGAACAATACAGTAGAAGGAATGACAAACCTTGTTAACTCAATGAATAGCTATTTGCAGATACCGCTTTCTGAGAAGCTAATGGCAGAGCGAGACGAGTACAATATTTTAATGGGAATCTTGACTGACACAAACGTATCGCAAGACACAAGAAATAAAACAATCGCAGAACTACAAAAAAACTACCCTAATTATATTGGTAATATTGACTTAGAGGCGGCATCGACAGAACAATTAAGGGGTATTTTAAAACAAAGCAACGATGAATATGAAAGGCAAATAGAGCTTGAGGCAACACGCGAAATACTTGCGGAGCAGAGAAAGGAAGAGGTTAAACTGCAAAGACAAATATTTGAAACTGAAAAAGACTTACGCAAGGAACGAGAAAACTCCGGAAAGTCTGTTGATTTCAGCGTTATGGGGCCAATGTTTAAACTTGAAAACTCTCTTAGGGTGCAGAAAGAAAGATTGCAAGAGGTGCGCGCAGAAAATGCAAAGTTTATTGAGTCATTAAATGATTCACAGAAAACTCTTGTAGACAACTCAAATGCCGTAACAAAATTTGGCGAACAGGCAAATAACGCATTTACTGGCTTAGGAGGGGGTGACGACACTAATAGAAAGGACATCACAAAAACACAGCTTGCAGACTATCAACAATTTTTGAATGAAAGAGCCGCATTGTTTGGTGAAGACACAGAGAGGCAGATGGATTTACTTGTTGATCAAACGAATAAAATGACAGAGCTTTATGACCAACAAGGCCTTGATGTAAATGACATTATAGAGTTTTATACAGAAAAAAGAAGGCAGATACTTGAAGATGATGGAAGACGGACAGTTGAGGTTTATAATAAAATAGCGTCAGGCTTTTCATCTTTTTTGGGGCAATTTGCAGGAGGACAAAAAGCCGCCGCAAGAATACAGCAGGCCTCTGCCTTGGTTGATGCATATTCCACAGCCAATGCTCTTATGGCAGACCCGAAACTTGTTGCCGCATATCCATTAAATATCGTTTCTGCGGCAAGCGCATTAGCCACAGGACTTGCAAATGTTATGGCAATATCAAAGTCGATAGGTGAATTCAAAACAGCCGCAACAGGTTTTGATGGCGTAGTAACAGAGCCTACAATGTTTTTAACTGGTGAGGCAGGGCCTGAATCTGTACAGGTAACGCCTTTAACGGCAGGGATGAATAAGAATGGCCCACAGGGTCAAGGAATTACGCTTAACATAACAGCTCCTCTTGTAGACGAAACTGTTGTAGAGGCAATTATTCCGGCCCTTGAAAAAGCAAACAGGATGAACCTTGCCTAATGGCTTTTGGAACATCAATCAAACTTGGGAACATTAGAGAAAACTGGCTCTTTAAACTGGCAAACAGGCAAGGGGGTTTTTTGTATTTTGCCTTTTCTGATGTTTTATATAGTTCAAATTATTACCGAGGTGTAATTTTAAACAATCCAACTATTAGAGAGTCAATAGACCTTGCTAAGTCAACTGCTAAAACAGGGAATATATCAATAACCATACCAGATTATGACCACAACGGTGCTCCTATTTCAAAAGAGCTATTTGGTGGTACAAATAACTATATCAATCAAACCGTAACTATACATTCGCAGATAAACGCTGATACACCAACTCAGATAGGCAGTTTTAGGCTGATAGACATACAAACAAATGGCACGAATGTATCTATATCTCTTACACAGCACAGGCCTTGGGATTTTATAAAATTTCCTCAAGACCAAACAACGGTGTCAAATAAATACTTTCCTACTGTTTATGGTGAATTTGTAGAAAACACATCATCGCCATCATCTCAGAATTTATGCGATGGGCGCAAGCTCTATCCAACTCCAGTTGACAATACAAGTGGGAAAATATTAGCCTTAGCACCGAGGGCATACGATGGCAGTTCGTCTCAGGATGGCAGATTGCATCATTATGAAAAAGATTCAGACCAGTTTGTACCTATAGACGACAGCGGTTTTACAGATGTAACGGATACAGCGGCTTATCAGGGAGGTAAGTCAATAAGATGTAAAGTAGACCTGAATAGAGGCTTTAAAACAAAGCCTCGCACATCCTTAGCTACGACAGAGTTCACAAATACAGACAATAGTTTTGATCTAAGAACAGACGACAGCTCTACATACGCAAGTAACTCATTTCAGCTTTCTACTGCAACGGTAGGCCAAACTGATACCGAAACAAAAACGCTGAATGTTTCCGCGCCAAATATTGTCGGTAAAATTACAGAATTAATAGTTTTTATTAGGTACAGGTGGGAACATACTACCAGAAACGATACAGACGGCAATTTAAAATTAAGTTTTGGTGGCACCCTGTATAATATCACAAGCACCTCCAGCGGTTCTGACCAGACATACACCTCTGCCGACCTTGTTAGTAAATACACATCTAATAATAATCAGATACCAGATGTGATCATACAATCAATAGGGAATACTGAACATACTGGTTCTGCGTCTGACGATGTTTTTACGACAAGAATATACGATATACAGCTACACATCAAAGTCGCTTTGGACTTTTCAAATGATTCTGAAAGCTCCAAAAATTATCTTGACGGATTAGAGCGTATGTACATAGGCGCAAACGGACTAACAGAATCTTGGTCAGGCTCAAGTGCAGAGATAACAGAAATACATGAAGCGCATCGCGATATGTTGATCAGGTATGCAAGCATGACCACATCAACGCCTACCGGGTGGAGCGACCTTGAGTCAAGCAAAGACTGGAAAATTAGATACTGGCAACTTGAACCAGTAGATTTACAAAAAGAGCTTGAAAAGTTGCAATATGAGGGAGGGTTTATTTTTAGGTATAACAACAACACTCCTGAATATATACATATCAAAGACAGTTACTCTTCAACGGCTGAATCAAATATTCTATCTAAAGACGATATAAGTAACATTAGCGTAAAGGTTACGCCGTTTGGAGAGCTTTTAACAAAGCAAACAATCTCATACGAAAGGCATCCGGCTGAAAAAAGATATTTAACTACTACAGAGGCCAGCAATTCAACTGCAAGGACAAACTGGAATATCCAAACAAAAGAAAACACATCAAAGGTAAGTTTAGATGCTTATGTGTCGCCTGCTATACCAACATCGCCAGCATCTAATCCTAACGATGATTTTTATACTTATTATGATAATATATTTGGTACGGTCAAACTGATGGTTAACTGTACAATAGTAAATCCAAAGTTTTATGCTTTGGGTGTAGGCGATGTGATAGAATTTGATGAGAATAATATGTTCCCGGCAACTCCAATGGGTCACAACTCGGCCACATGGAACGGTTTAAAAATGATGATCGTATCAATGAGTAGGAGTGTTGGTACGCTTAAAATAACAGCGAGAGAGATATGAGTACATATAATAGATTTGCAACTCCAAGAGCTTATGTTGATATGATACAATACAACTTAGCAAATGGATGGCGTGACCTCGATGACATCACAACGATACAGGATGACGGCTCTACAGCCGTAACATTCGATGCAGGTAGCGAGGCCAGTATGTTTGATGGAAGACCTGCTAATTACGCCCAGATAGCGCACGACACAAAGAGCTTTTATATTCAGTTCAATACAGGTTTCACTACAGATACGTTAGCAGAGTCAAATTACATTGCCATACTTAATCACAATATGCATGACGCTGACGCTGTCTTTGTTGTGGAAATTGGAGATCAAGCAGACGGTAGCGATTTTACCAAAGTATCAACTACGGGTAGCCATACTAAATTAATAAACGCGGACGCAAATGATACAGCAGGCGAAATAGATCCGGGCGACAACGGATGGACATTAATAACGTGGAGTAAAAAAACAAGCGATAACCAGTATGTCAGAATAACTTTTTCAGATGATAATGGAACAGCGCAAAATTTTTCAGAGGATCTGGTAATAGGTAGCATCCAGTATGGCGAGTACATAGACTTTCCATCTGTGGATATGAATATCACCACGAGTATCGACTATGAAGGAGTTAAGTTGCAAAGGTCATTAGGTGGTAATGTATATTCATCAATGACAAGTATGGGAGCACCAACTTGGGACAGTACCAATCCATTTAATACAGCCACGACAGCCAATGAGCAGACCTACACATTTAAAAGAAGGCATGGAAGGGTTAGACATTCAATGACCATGAGTCATATTACTGATACAACGCTTTGGGCATCGGCCATGCAAGGTGTACAGGCCAGCAAATTCTACGATGCAGAAACATTGCACAGTAATTTCTACAACAAAGTGATGGGACAGCATTTACCATTTTTGTTTACCATTGATTCAACAAGCACAGAGGAGGGGGACTACGGTATGTTCAGACTTGACGACTCCACGTTTAGTGCACAGCAAACACTCCATCGAATGTGGACAGTTAAAATGGACTTGGTTGAAGATTGGTAGGGTTTGGCCCGGACGATGGTTTGGCGTTACCCTCCTGCCGCACGACCGTCCGATGGGCCAATTAAAGAGCGTTTAAACACTCTCTATTTTAGTATGTATTCTTTAGGCACGACTATTTCACCTCTGCCCTTGTAGAACTTTTGTTTGTATTTTTTATATGCAACCATGCGTTTTCCCATGTCATCATATTTTGTTTCCATGATCTCGTAAGGCTTTAGTTTAGCTATTTTATTTGGGTCTTTTAGCCAATACTTTGCAAAGTGACCTCTGACCAAAATAAGCTTGTTTAGCTTTCGCCCTGTCTTTGTTGCTGTGCCATTAGATGCGTTGGCTGTGCGAGCTATTCTGTTGTTTATGTAGATGCCACCGCCAAGCTCGGCATGGTCTTCCTGAGTTTCTTCCCTATTGATGAACTTTCTTTTTCGGTTTTCAGAAATGTCTTTTTTCACAGGCTCTCTAAAAGTTACAACGGAATTAACGCTTGTGATGTATAGTATCGTCTGAACAGCCAGCAAAGTATAATATTTCATTATTTTATGCATAGACTCATTTATATCATCAGACACAGGTGTAGAGTTAAAGACTGCGTTATCTACCGATTTAACTATGTTCATGCCCTGTTTCAATACAAGCTCCCAATAATGACCATTGTAAGTTAATGGGTCAACGTCACGATCTTTTTTGTCTGGTCTTGACGGCATATATATTCTGATGAGCTTGTCATCGTTTTCATATTCTTCCAGATTGACATACATGCCCTCAAATAGGTGCTCTGTGTCTTTTCCATCTGTGTCAGTAACTTTTTTAGGGAGCATGATATACATTGATTCGTTTGGCGCAACCAGCCAATCTGTGCGGCAAGGATATTCTGTGTCCATCAGGTCATCCACTAAGGCCTTGTCGTGTATGTATAGGTTTCTCTCTTCCCTGTACCATTTCCAATAATGATACAGTTGCCTTAGTATTTGATTGGCGTGTATTTCTGTTTGCGATACTGCATACTTTCTATCTTCCTCGCTAACCTTCGCAACATCAATCTTTGTATCCTCTTTTTCAATGCACCCTCTTTTAAACAATGTAAGATAAAAACAATTTGAGGCTATTACATTAATATAGCTAATGACGTAAGGATTTTCTACAAAGGCCTGCGGTAAATACTTGGTATCTACAGCGCATGTAAAATCAAAGTTTTCACCCATATTGCTTAGGCCTTGATATTCTAACATATCAGGGTTGATTTCAAAGCTGTAGGTTGAGCCTGTGCATTGATTTAATTTCCAATCGTAGCTGTGCTCAATGCTTTGCATGACGCTTTCCATCTTCATGCTGTGTTTTTGACCATTAGGTAGTGTCATAAAATAATTGTCTGGCATGGCACTTTGATAGGTCAACACCCTTTCAAGGTCAAACATTCTAATTGAGTTTTTCATACTTTTTTCACTCCATTAAAATTGTTGATTCTACCTTGCTTGGTCGCAAAATGAGGATCATACTTTTTTCCTTTACTATAAGCATTTCCACAACGCACAACCTCATCATAAAACCATCGTTGCTCATCCCTTGCTTTATATAAGAAAGCATCATCAACATTGCAACACCTCTGGCACTTTCTACCGGCCACGCTTTCGCTTTGCTCTACCTTTGCCTGTGCTTGGCCTGTATGCTGGTTCATTAGCGTTTTCATGCCATCAGCCTCAACCTTGTTCAGCATACCCTTTATTAAGCCCTCTATGGCCCTATTTATCCCATCAAATGACTCTGGGCTTATTCTGTAGCCCTCGTTCCTTACAAGGGCTTTTATTTTAGATTTTTGTATGTATGACATTAGTTTTCCTCTCCTATCAATGCACAATAAATGTGCTGTCCGTTCATGTCGTTAGCCTCAAGCTCTATCGCCAATCTTTTTATCTCAGGAGTAGTGTATTCGCACATACAATCTTGCAAGTGTTCATCCAGCTCTTTTGTTTGACGCACAAGGTCTTTGACGTTATCAGGTGGAGGGTCTATCTGCTCTCTTTCAAGCAATTCATATAATAATACCCAGTAAAACTTTAACTGTCTTTTGGTCATTTTTAACTCCTATTGTTTCTTAATTGAATCATAACTATCGACAATCTAACAATTATAACAATTAGATGCAAGAACTTATTTATAATAAATAAATCAAATATAACTTGACACACAATTATAACATCATTTAATATGAGGTATGCTAATATATGAAATTATTGCCAACTTGTTCATTTTAAGCATCTCACTTGTAATGATAGCGTGCTCAAGTTTTATACTGTTCATTGCAGGTGATGTAGTTTTTGAGCGAGCTGGAATTGAGGAGGGGCCACGACAGTTGGTCGTTGGTGCGCTCATATTAATAGTCATTATTATAATAACATAGGAAAGACAATGCAAGACACAATCAAAAAAGAAAAGCAGACCAAGGATCATAGGTTCCAGATCATCGGACTCGATAGGGTTCTACGGAGCAAGTTCCTAAGTGTGTGCAAACTGAATAACCGTTCAGGCAACGAGGTCTTGAAAGCCTTTATGCAAGAGTACATTGACAAGCATGACGAATCACAGTCCTGACGCACTACTACATAAGGATAGGATTTGTGACTATTTAAAATTGAATAGCACACAAAACAGGCCTATCAAATCAAGGCAGATGCAACGACTATGGAACATTCCTGACTTGGCCGTTAGGCAGGCTGTTGGTCTATTGCGCGATGAGGGCAAGCCGATCGCAAGTGGCCCAAGAGGTTTTTATTACGCCAAGACACCAGAAGAGCTTGAGTCTACCATAGATAATTTGAGAGAGCGTATTCTCGTGATGGAAAGACGAAGGTCAAAGCTAATAAGCGCTCAAAACAAAATGCGCCATGACAGTAATGGGCAGGGACTGCTATTCACAGACCTTGACAAGTGAGTTGACATGACAAAAGCAAAAAAAGCAAAGTTGTTAAGAAGGCGGAAGGCTAAGATTAAAAAATTAAATATGCAGAGAAATTCGCCTCTAAAAACTAAAGAATTAAAGAAAAAGCTCGCTAAACTTAAAACATTTAAGCGACCAGATATATTTGGCATAAAAGAAAGGATATTAAACAGATGATAGCTGACACTATAGATGATCTACATTATCAAATGGCTGAAGACCAAACTGATGAAGAGATAAATGATGAGAAAGCAGATGCAATTTTATACGTTATTCAAAAAGAGCGTGAAAAGATGCAGGATATTACTTTGCAGGCAGGTAGTCAATGTGAAAAGATAATAGAATGGCAACAGACGCAATGTGATAATATTCAAAGAAAGATTGATGACCTACAGGCTCGTTTGTATCAATATTTTAGCTATCAGGTTTTAAACGACCCTGATCTCAAAACAAAAACGCTACCGAATGGCACGATGAAGATACGCAAGCAACAGCCTCTGTTGGTGGTTGAAGATAGAGGGTTGTTTTTAAGTAAATTGCCAGATAATCATGAGCTAATAAGGGTAACAACAAAGTATGATCCCGATAAAAAAGCTATAATGAAATATATAAAAGAAACAGGTGACGTTCCTGATGGCATTGTTGTCGAGGAGCGTGACGATAAATTTACAATTAAAACAGGAGACTAATATGTCAAATTTAGATGTAATAAATGCCTTGAATGAACCAACGCCAAAGAACAGGATAAAATTTAGAATAGGCTTTAAGAACAGGTCAAACACAAGAGCCTGTATGTTGGGCTATGTAGATGCCCGGTATGTCATGGACAGACTTGATAGCGCTGTAGGCAAGGATAATTGGAGTGCCTCCTATCAGGTCACAGGGGACACCATGTTCTGTACCATTAAGGTGACATGGCCTGATGGACAGGTGACTGAAAAATGCGATTGTGGCACGGAGACTGATGTCGATGCCGAGAAAGGCCAAGCATCTGACGCCTTTAAACGTGCCGCAGTCCATTATGGTATTGGACGCGACCTATATTCTATGGGAGATTTTTGGGCAGTACTTGACGCCAATGGATATGTGGATAGAGATTGGCGCCCAGAGGGCTGGGACAGTTCTTCAATGAACAGCGGACAGGATGGCTCCTCATCCGATCCCATAACTACAGCTACCGCGTCCCAGCCTCCTACCTCTACAAATAAGACAGCTCAGGATATAGCAGATAGAATAGCAAAGCAGGAGCGTGCAAATGAGGCTGAAAATAGCCCTAAAAATGACGAAACACAGAAAATAGATACTAAGACGCCTTTAAAACAGGGAACGCCTCCAGAGGACGAATCTGTAGAGGTTAAAAACCTAACAAAGATAACAGAGTCTGCAAAAGCCGTTCTAATGGTGCCTCCTGAGTTCTATCAAAAAGAGGGTGCTGATGATAAGGATGGAAATCAGACCAAACAGTATTGGATACCTAAGCAATACATATATAGTGATGACCAGATGATGAATGGCAAACACAGGATAACTGTTGCAAGGTGGATAGCAGAGCAAACGCTGGACAATGGAGAGCCTAAATACACGATTGATTCAGGGGAAGACGTACCATTTTAATAGATGAAAAAAACGGCCTACATAATAGTTCCTGCCGTTGTCAGGTATGATAAACGGTTGCCACTTGGTGCGCGTCTGTTATACGGCGAAATTAGCGGCCTTAGCAATATGCATGGTTTCTGTTTCGCCAGTAACGGTTATTTCGCCAAGGCTTATGGAGTAACCGATATTACCATATCGAATTGGATCAGTAAATTAAAGCAATGCGAATATATCAATATCAGCTATAACCCACACCGAAGGATATTTGTACCGAAATTAGATGAAAAAAAAGATAATACACCGGATACCAGTTCCTAAGAGCTGGTTCATGGCGGCAGGGAGTCCATCTATTAACTATTGCGGCCAACAGATGTATGAATGGACATACACGACCACACTACCAAAAAGAGAGCGTTTAAACATAGTCTATAGGATCACTGCGGATGATAAACATAGGAATTGATCCCGGAGTTAATGGAGGGATAGCTATTATAGATAATGGTCATATTGAGGCCATTAAATGCCCGGATACGGTCAAAGATATGGCCGATGTCATAAAGGATGCGAAATGGGACTGTGTCAATATGTTCTGTATCATAGAGAAGGTTCACAGTATGCCCGGCCAAGGAGTAGCATCTACATTCAAGTTTGGTAAGAACTATGGACAATGGTTAGGTATATTGGCCGCTCACGGCGTACCGTATAAAGAGGTGCCTCCACAAACATGGATGAAATATTATGGAGCTATGCCTAAAGATAAGACCAAGCGAAAGAACCATATCAAGCATTTAGCTCAGAGCCTATACCCTAATATAAAGATAACACTCAAGACATCGGATGCTATACTATTGGCTAACTGGTGCAGAGAGATAGCTCCTGATATAAGTGACTCACCATTAGCTACAGGGTTCATGCAGAAAGATGAGGGATAGTATACAATGGGTCATAGACCAGTACACAAGGAGATATAAACAGGGAGAGCACAAAGGAGAGCCGGGCTGTAAGAATCACTATGCTAAGGAGACAAAGAGATTAAAGCTGTGCCCTAATTGTAAGCATGTCTGGGAGATAGGACACACAGGAAGATGTGTACGATATAATCATTTACCTACTTATAAGCTAACTAAGGTCATTTGTACATTCTGCAAAGGGCTTAGAGGTAGTTATAAAGATAGATAAAAGTTATCCACAATGATATCCACAGCCTTAAAGCCTATTATAAATACCCTTAAAGATTCCTTTATGCTACCCTTAAAGAATTCTTTAAGCATAATATTATAATGATATATAAAATAAATACAAAAAAAGAAAAAAGATATTAGAGCTAATATGATATGTGGATAACTCTATGATAACAGGATATATGGACATCTTTTGTACATGGATGGAATGGAATGAAAGGGAATAGTTGTGGGTCAATCACTCTGGCAGGGAAGGCTTTGCAAGGCTGGATATGGCTTAACAAAAGGTTTACACAACACAGTAATAGGGTATCATATATAGTAGTATCCTTGTATGTCTTTATATATATGCACTTACAGGGATATATAGGTCATTATAATTATGCGCATAATATATATTATGTATAACGACAGGGCTATGGGGGTGTTTAAACATCATGGCTGGTGCACCACCCTCACTCGCAAATATGATAATAAAACGTCAATTTGGAACCAGATATATATAAAATTATATTCTGCAACGTCAAAGGATATGAAATGGAACATAATATAAAACTCCCATCTTATATGAAGGTATTTAATGACCGTCAGAGGACTGCCATAGAGCTAATGGCATCCAGACCGGGACTGAAAACAGGTGAGGCGGCCGAGGCATTGAATTGTACAACGGAAACGATTAGGGCCTACAGGCGAGACCCGGCATTTAATGACGCTGTATATAGTAGGTTCATGGAAATAAGTGGAGGAAAGCTCATAGATGTAGTAGATGCCATGATCAGGGAGGCCACAAAAGGGAATGTACAGGCGGCTACGTTAGTATTAAAGCATTATGGCAAGCTGGAAGATAAGATAACGGTCAGGATAGAGTCACCGTTTGAGAAATTTTTGAAGATAGGTAATATAGATGAGGCGGAGGTCGTGAATGAAACAGATGCCGTTGATATTGGACAGGCTGTCGCTATAACGTCAAACCTCCCAGAACGTGATGAGTCCAATGATAAGCCCTTGAAAAGAATAAAAGAAGAGAAAAAGACAGTTAGGGCCATTCAGAACGGAACCTATAAGCAAGACAAGAGAACCACAAGGCGAAAGAAGGCTTATAATTTGCGCATGAGGGCTGAAAAAGTAGGAATGGATATGCTACCACCGGGAAGGCAAAGAAAGAACGTCAGAGAGGAATGGGTCAAAGAGCTGGAGAGCCGTGAACAGGCGATGGGAATTGTATAATGACATCACAACTGACCATTCCATTTGAAATAGATGATGATAAAAAAATAAAACAAATGATCCGGACGTTAAAAGTAGCCAAAGCTAATTTAGCTACCTCAAAAATGAATACTGATTTTTATTTACAGATATTAAAAAATGAAATGTTGTCTCCATAAACAAAAAAAGCCTCGGTACTCCGAGGCTCTTTTCTTTTAGGGTTGCGGCGTGTTTATTCTGAAAATTTAACTAATGTTACTTTTGAGTCGCGTGATTTAGTAGTTGTTTCCTTAGCAACAAACTTTACACCATTAGCTGTTATAAGTCTCCGTGTATTTTTAGATACTTTTGCGTGTTCGCCATCATTCCCATGTGAATGAACAGTTATATCTGATTTACCATCTTTACTCAAATGCACCATTATTGATTTACCACCGAAACGCATAAAGACATGCTTGCGGCCATTTCTTTCACTTACCTCTACGTCCCAGCTATTTAATTCTGCTTGCCAATTATTTAAGTCTGTTTGTTTCATGTTTAACTCCTGTGTTGTTGTATTATTGTGTATCATAACTAAAGGATTATAACACTTATAACATATACGATGCAAGTAAATAATAAATAAAAAAAAGGCCCATTTCTGGGCCTCTCTTTTAGGGTGTTTAAACGCCTTAGATATAAGGGTTGTCACAGTATTCTGGAAACAATTTTTCCCATTGCTCTATAAGGCTGTCTACATCATCTGTTTTTTGCCAATAGCAATTTAGTGACCATTGGTCATGCCACTTAGTACCTATTTCTCCAGCGCCCTCGTGTAAACTTATAGCGCCCTTTCTTTCAAGTGACGCCATCACGCCACCAACTTTCTCTTTGCTCCAATTAAAACGCTCCATCATCTCTTCACCAATGAACCAAGTAAGATTCTCATCTTTTAAGCCTGACATCCATGCACCACAATAATCTGCACACATTCTTATTGTTTCAAATATCATTGTCTGCTCAAGAAGGGTAAAATCAGACTCGATCACAGCAGTCTTTGATGCTTTTTGAACGCTCTTTATAGTAGCGCCTATGATGTCGTCAGTCATCTTTGTACCACATACGCCGCAAGAAGGAGCACCTTTATCAAACATGGTTCTGCTCATGCGTACAAAGTAAGGGTCTGTATCAGCGCATTTAGGGCATTCTATTTTAAGATTCCTTGTGGTCTGAGGCTTTCTGTACTGTTCATAGTCGAGCTTTTTGTGTGGATATGGGCCAATCTTCTTTTCTATCTGCTTGATGGTTTCTGCAAGCTCTTCAGTCTCTGTTGTTGCTGTCATTTTACCTGTAAGGCCACAAGCTAACGCCATTCTGCGAAATGATGGGCCGTGTCCCTGACAGTCTTCTACTGCGTGTATCAATTCGTGGACTAAAACACCTGCCACTTTTGTGACCTGACTTTTATCAAGGCAAGGATTAATGAATATCTCGTTCACATTTGCATCTGAGCAAACACGCTTGAAACATACGCCAATGGTCTTGCCATGCTTTGAGGCTCCGCCCTTTGGAGGGTAGCCTACGCTGATCTTGACCTTTCTGAGATTCAGGGCGATGCCTGCTGGTTTGAAGACGAGGCGATTTAATTCGCGCGCCATTCTATTCAACCAAGTTTCTCTATTCATTTTCTTCATTTTTAACTCCTGTTTGTTTATTTGTTGTGTCATAACTATAACAAGTATAATACATAATGTTTAAACAATGCAAGTTATTTATGAAAAAAAATAGGCCCACCGAAATGGGCCTATTGGACGACCGTAGTTATGATGCGGAGTTAGGCTGAATAAGGCCTGTAGCCGCCCTTTATTAATGAGTGAATATAAAGTATATCAAGTGGCATAAAAAGCCGAATATGAGCCAATTAACCACGAATTTGCCTATTTTATCTACCATACTTAATCCACGCTTACTGAGTTTGAATAATCCTGCTCTGTGATCAAGAACCTATGGCCTTTGAAAAAATAGAAATGCCATGTATTCATAGAGTGTTTCTGTCTGGCTCTGTAGATATTGACCACTTTTCCATTAGGTAGTTTTGCTCTGCATATAAACCTCCTGTACACCATACTACAAGTAAGTTTTGTTCCTGTTTTATACCATTTCATCTTACTTACTCCCTTCTGCCTTATCAATCATATCGCTAACTCTTTTAATAGTATCATTCTGCGTTGTATATTGCTCCATCCAACCCTTTACCCATTTTAAAGTATCAAGCATTTCAGGTGCTAACTTGTTTAAACTTTTCTTTTCTGCTTTTTTTCTTTCTTCTAATTGAATAAGTCTTAATTCGTGCAATGTTCTCATCTTACTCACCTCCTAATTCTGTGTCAATCATATCTACGGCATTGTCGACATCACCTTCATCAAATTCCTCATCGTCATACTCTGCACTTGGGTCACCTATTAAGCCCGAATTACAATAATCTTTCACTTTATCCTCAACAACACCTAACTCGATAGAATAAAAACCAAGCTCGCTGTGTACCTCTTCAATAAATTCTGAATATGTCATTACTTACCTGCTTGTATAGTTTCATAAGATAGCTCTTGGTCTTGGTTTCGTAGGTTATCATAAAGGTCATTTAAAAAATTCAACTCTTTACTTACCGCATCAAGTTCTCTTTTATGTAAATCAACCAATATTTTATTAGGCTTTTCCCATTCAAGACACTTATTTAATTCTTTTGTAGCCTCTCGTTTTGCTGTTTCCATTTTCCTACGGTCTCTAAGGGTTGCGTTAATTAGATGCTCCAACTGTCTTTTATTAAGTTTCATTACTTACCTCCTTCAGCAAGTTCCATTGCTTGTTTAAATGTGCTCTTATAGCCTATGTAACCCATAGCAAAGCCTGTGTCATAAGAAACCTTGTATCTTCTGGCCCATTCCTTACCTGACGCAGAATAAGTATAACCCTTGCGAATATAAACTCTCTTGTCGCCAAGGTCTTTATAGTAACCAAAGCCACAAGGAGCCTGCATCCAATCTGTTCCCTTTAAATGTCTCATTTTTAACTCCTGTTGTTTGTATTCATTTATCATAACTATAACAATTCTAATACACCAAACACCAAACATGCAAGAAAAAAAATGAATAATATTTAAAAAAATTTTTAAGGTAAATTAAAATAGTGAAATGACTGAAATATCTGCATATAAATCGAAATGGTTTGAATTTTTAAATTATGATCCGCATCCCGGCCAACAGAAAGTACACAAGGCCTTGGAGGACATTAGATTTGTTGTCGCTTGCTGTGGAAGGCGCTGGGGCAAGTCGATGGCGGCGGCCAAAGAGGCAGAGGCTTTAGTGTCTCAGCCAAATAAGAACGTCTGGATCGTAGCTCCAACTTACTCGACATCCGAGCGGATATTCAGGATAGTATATGACGATCTAATAATCAAGCATAATCTACCAACGCTTCGCAAGTCGTTAAATGATCAATACATCGAGTTTGAATGGGGGTCAAGGATAGAGGGCAAGTCAGCGGAACATCCGGAATCTCTAATCGGAGCTGGCAATCACCTCGTCATTATTGATGAGGCCAGCAAGATGAATCTCAAAAAAATATTTGAGATGTATCTACGACCTACCCTTTCAGATACCAAAGGTAAATGCTTGATGATTTCAACGCCTGAAGGCTATGATGCGTTCTACGAGTATTTTCTCTATGCAAAAAAAGCTGAGATGTGGGACTCGTTCAACTCTCCCTCTTGGGAAAATCATCATAGCTTTCCGCTCGGTCAGGAAGACCCTGACCTTGTTGAGGCCAAGGAATCAATGACCAGAGAGGTCTTTGACCAAGAGTTCAGAGGTGAGTTCACGGCATTGGCTGGTCGTGTCTATAGTGATTTTTCACGCAATACCCATGTGGGTTCCCATCCATATAATCCCATGCTACCTGTATATCTGGGGCTGGACTTTGGCTATCGTATGCCTGCCGCTGTTTTCTTCCAGACAGGCAAACTTGGGAACAAGGGCGATGACCATATATTTATAATTGATGAGATATTACACGAAAAGAATTTAAAAATATCTAAATTATGCGAGGCCATACAGGCCAAACAATATAGAATAGCAAGAGTGTTCGGCGACCCAGCCGGATATCAGATGCAGTCTTCTGTAGGGATGGGAGAGGCAGATCTATTCAGACAGATCACAGGGTGGCCTGTGATTAGTAGAAGGGACAGATACAGCAGGTCTATTTCCTCTGGAATCAGTCATGTCAGGCAGTACATGATGACAGCCAGCGGAGATATTAGACTGCATATCGACCATAAATGCACCGGGATAGTGGAAGACCTTGAGAGCTATCGCTACCCAGAGCACAAAGAGAACAGCAATCTAAAAAATGAGCCTTTGAAAGATGGGTACCATGACCACGGAGTAGATGCTCTGAGGTATGGTATTTGTGGCAGGTTCCCTATTAGAAAGCAAAAATACAGGGTTGAAAAGATATGATCGAAACAGCACAAATATTGATTCAGGAATCCTTGAAAGATCAAAAGATGCTATATGCACAGGATAGGCGTAACGCCATTTATAAACTACTGGACTATTATGCAGGCGACAACACAGCGCAGTATATAGAGGATAGGTTTAGCGCAGACGCTTTCAGGGAGATTCCGGTGTCAGAGTTCAACGTCACACGCAGAATGATTGACAGAATGAGCAGGATATATACTTTGGGTGCTACGCGAAATGTCAATAAAACCTACGACAGCATGACCATGAAAAAGCCGCACAAGATGAAACACATGGAAAAAATGACCAGATTAATTGGAACTATTGCCACACAGGTGGTGTTTAAACAGTACCCTGAGCCTCATTTTAATTACAATCCTGTTTATTATTTTGACGCTTACTTTGACCAAGACCCATTTGTGCCGTATGCCATTACTTATCCAATGGTGCAAAACGTCCATGATGTTTCCGATACTAAAAAATTGAATTACTGCTACTGGGATGACAAGCAATATTTGATATACGATGAAGATGGGAATATCATATTTGAACAGGTGCATAATTATGGCATCATTCCATTTGTATTCACGCACAGAGAACATCATTTAAACGAGTTCTTTGTAACAGGTGCATACGATATCTGTGCCGCTAATGAGCAAATCAATATACTGCTAACAGAGGCCGCATTGGGCATGCGTTTTCAAATGTTTGGTCAATATGTGATAGAGGGTATGTATGAGGAAGAGAAAATAATGCGTGCAGGGTCTTCAGAAATAATGGTCATACCTGAGCCAGCAAAAATGGACATCAAATCTCCACAGGCCAACGTAAGGGACGCCATCGACCTTGTAAAAGCAATCCTTGACCTGACGGCCCAGAATAATCATCTTTGGATAACATTTGCAGAAGATGGAAAATCAGACAGGCCCTCGAGTGGTATCGCATTGAAAATAAAAGACTTAGAGCGCTTTGAGGATTATCAGGACGATGTGGAATTGTGGGAGCTGTATGAGCGTGAATTATATTCTGTTGAAAAAGTAATAGCAGAGGCTAACGGCATCAAATTGCCAGAGGAAATGGGTCTGAGATTTAACGAGCCAGACTATCCGATGAGCGCACAAGACCAGATAGCTGTGGATACATTTATGTTGAGCAACAATTTGATAACCCAAAAAGATTTGATGCTAAAATATAATAAGCATTTAACAGAGGGTGAGGCAGAGAAACTTGTAAACGAGAACAAGGAGGCAAATGCCGAAGGTCAAGGAACAGAAGGGGAAGAACGATCAGTTTTTAATAGACTTCTTAACCAAACTCCAGCGTCTTAATGATATTGAGGTAGACATACCACAGGACAATATTGATGCGGTTATTAAAGACCCTCGTCAATATGCGCTTGATTTTATTGAGCTTGAGTTTGCAAAGAATGTACCAAAGTTTATTAAGGCGTATAAAATGGGTTTTAAGTTTGGAAAAAAGAACAAATGAAACACATCAATAAAGAATTTATCATTCTGTGTTGCTGGTATATTCTTTTATTTATATTTTTATCATTTTATGCCTGCGGTGGGGGCTGGGAGGTATGCGGCTATGAACTGGATAAAATATAATGCCCAAGGATATGGAAAATGGGGCCAGATCATTTAAGGGTCAAACGGTAGGCTCTGACAGCTTTGCCCTGACCATCAATATCAAGTGGTTGTGTCAGCTCATAGCTTTGATTATTGGTTTGACGGTCACATTTTACCAGTACCAGATGAAAATCATGGCTATGGAACAAGACATAGCACAACACAAAAAAGACATAGAAGAGCTTATAGCTCACCATGAACAGGAGGAAAAATTTAGGATAGAACAGCTTGAAGAGTCTGTTAAATGGTATGAGAAGGAAATGGTCAAGGTCGGAGGCGTGTCATTAAATCCATTCTCTTGGAAAAAGAAACGAGGTAAGGGAGATTAATATGGAAGAGCTATTTGGCTTATATGCTGAGTACGGTGCCGTAGCGATAATTGTAGGGCTTTTCGTATATCTTATTATGAATTTGATGTCGAGCCAGAAAAAACAAGATGAGTGTCTTGATGAGATACAGCAGAATCTGGCAAAGATGGGAACCGTCATTGACAACACGCAGTCAATAACTATCAAGCTGGTCGATAGGTGGAACTCCGAGGCATCAGATTCTACAAGGCGTCACGAAAAAATGATTTCGGAATTGAATGATGTGACAGATGTTCTTATGGAGCTGAAAGGTGCCATGAGTCGCATTAATGGGAGGAACTGATGTACGAATATGACGCCAAACTTGTGAGGGTGGTGGATGGAGACACGGTAGATGCGATGATAGACCTCGGCATGACGGTCTGGATAAAAAAACGTATTCGCTTTCATGGTGTGGACACATGGGAAAGCCGGACGCGAAACAAAGAAGAAAAAAAGAAAGGACTGCTGGCTAAGGCCAGAACAAAAGAGCTGTTGACCTTGAACGATGGTAAATTTAGACTCAGGTCTATGGGGCTTGGAAAATATGGCAGGGTATTAGGAATATTGAATGTAGAAGGGCACGAAAGGACTGTGAATCAGATGCTTATAGATGAAGGCCATGCATACACCTATCATGGGGAAAAGAAAAAGACCTTTAAATGATAAAGTCTCGCAGAAATTACAGCTTTAAAAAAGCAGGGAATCAAATCCAAAAAACGATTGCTGATATGTTGACCGATATGGCCCGATATCAGAACGAAAGCATACAAAGGGGCATAGACACCCAGACAGACATAAAAGGCGCTAAATTCGCTAAATTAAGCACCGACTCAACACTCCCTATACGAAACAGAAGGGGTCATGGCTTTACACCACTTGACACGATGAAAGGCGCAAGGCAAAAAAAGCTAAGGAATACAAAAATCACACCAGCAAAGCCGGGTAGTCTCGTGTCTCAAGTTTTAATGCTTACAGAGCATGGCGTGTATCACAATGAGGGCTTTACTACAGCCGCAAATTCAATGATTCCGGGCAAAAAAGTTCCTAAACGTGAATGGTTTGGCATCACAAAAGAAATGAAAAAAAACGGCGCACAATACAAAAAATTTGTTGAAATGGCGCTGTTTAAACTGGCTCATTCGTTAGTTAAATAATGGCAACAAACGCTGAACTTATAGCATTGTTTGGAGATGACTTTGAGAGCGTTTTAGCAGGTCTATCCCAGTTACCTCCAGAGGCAAGGCAGTTACTTGATCAGGCAATGGGTAAAATGCTGTATGACGCGGATGTATTTACGTCAAGAGTAAACAAAGCTGTGCAAACTCAGGCGGCGGCAGGAATATCAACTAACGCTATTAAGGCAGGTTTATTGACCGACATGCAAACAGGCGGCCCTGTATTTGGGGAAATAAGAAATTCTGTTAAGGGCGCCTTGGTTGAGGGCATAAATCAGTCAAGTAGAGCAGGTCAATTCCAAGCATTAGACCCAGAGTCTGACACGCTGTTCACTTGGGTAACTATAGCAGGGCACAAAGTTTGCCTTGATTGCGCTCCAAGAGGAGGACAGCAAAAGACGCTCAAAGAATGGGAGCAGGAAGGTTTACCCGGTACAGGATGGTCGGTCTGTAAGGGGTATTGTTATTGTATTATCGACCCAAGCGGAAAAATATCTCCCAGATTGCAAATGGAGGGAGTTGTCGAGAAAGGCGCAACAGTAAGAAAAAAAGCAGTTTCCGCTACAGCGGTTTCCGCAACAAGTACGGCATTAGATAAAAAATTCACAAGTGGGAACGCAGAAGGGAATCAGCATTTCGTTGATGCGTTCACAGACAGTAGTAAAAAATTTAAACAAGTGTTGGGACAATTTCCTGAACTGAGGCATATATCTCAAAGAGGGTCGGGGTATTTTACAGAGCACAGGAATAGAGCATTTGAAAAATGGTATAAAGGTGAAAAAGATATTAAATACCAAACAAGGCATGGGGGAATCAATATAGAATATCAAATTAAAAACACGCCTGCTTATAAAAGAGAATACGGTACGATTAGGCATGAATATGGGCATTTTATGCATCACAATATCCATCCTAATATAGGGAAAATGGATTCAGTATATAAAAAATATTACGCAGACCTTAAAAATGGGGTCGTTGTATCTGTTGATGATTTTGCAAAACTAAACAAATTGAGCAAAGCAGATGCCGACCAGTTAAAATTCCATGAGGCCTATTTTAAATCGCGGCACAAATTAGGGGTAGGCAGTAAGTATAAACGGACAAACAAGGTAATGGCGGAAAGTAGAAATGAAAACTGGGGTATGATGCATGAGATGAGAAATATGGTTCATTTCGACTTGCCCGGTGGAAAATATTTTACAAAAGACCATGCCCTCATCAAGGCATTAAAAAAAGATGAAAACGCCACGATGGCATATATTCAAGATTTATTTGGAGCGTTAACTCACAATAAAATAGGATATGGGCATGCTGATTCATATTATAAATGGGCAACTATGGACAGGCACGAGGTATTCGCAAATTTGACAGCATTATATAGCCATCAAGACCCTATCTATTGGAATTGGCTAAAACAAACCTTGCCTGAGTTAACTACCTATTATGAAGAATTAATGGAAACAATTTTAAGAGATGGGTATTTTGGAACAGCGATGAATTAAAGTTTTATTTTTTTCTGCTTTTCAAAGTCGTCATCCACAATACCTAATTCTTCATTAATGACCTCATCGTAGCCACGCATAGGTGTTTTAGTTTTCAATGCTTTATTTAGGGCCTCAAATAGCTCATCATCTGGATATCCAAAAACAGGTGGAAACTCTCCAAACATAGATTCGTACTTTTTGCTAAGATCAGCAATTTCGTTTGTCATATATATACCTCCATAATTACTGTTTTAATTTACAACGCTTTTTTATACCCAAAAAGCCTCTTGAATGAAGAGGCTTTGTGGTGTAGTGAAGAACTATCTATGGCAATGGATGTGTCACTCGTGGGTTCTTCAGACTGACCCACGCTGTGGTTACTCCATCCATATCTGTAAAAGGGTGAACAAACAAACCGCCATTATCTAATGATGGAACTAAGTTTTCTGGATATGTATCTAAAGCATCCATCTTCTCTTTATCAGAGAACTTTTTACTTTCTGGATGCAACCACAAATCGCTATCTACAAAGTTCCAATTTACCTTAGCTACTCCATCTACCCTATCCCAATTCTGTGGGTCGTGTAAAGCCTCTGTTATTATTTCGTGTAGTGTCATTTTTAACTCCTGTTGTTTATCTTTTGCTATCATAACTAAAACAATTATAACACATAATATGTATATGATGCAAGTAAAAAAAATAATAGCCTTAAAAAAAACTTTAAGACTATATTCTATTATGAAAAAAGCAGGGAGATAAGCCAGATGGCTGAAGAAACAACAACGCAAGTTGAAGAACAGGACGTTCAAACTACAACGCCAGAGGGCGAGGTAGATTACGAGGCACTTTATCAGAAAGAGAAAAAGTATTCACAATCCTTGAGGTCGCGTGCTCAAGATGCTGAGTCTAAAAACGATAAACTTTCGCTAAAAGCGGAGGAAGACCGTCAGGCAAAGCTGATTGCAGAGGGCAAGAAAGATGATCTTATAACAGAGCTGAAAGAAAAGACGAAAACGCTGGAAAGCAAGTTGGTGATGTTTGAGAAACAAGATGCGGCAAAGAGGGAGACATTGTTGGAGGCTATACCTGAAGATGAGAGAGTGCATTATGAAAACATGAATTTAGAACAATTAGAGCATTTCGTGAGGCAGGCACAACCTTCAGACGTTTCCAATCCGGCAGAGGCTGTTCAGGGACGTACAAATTCAAATGTTAGTCTTGACACATTCATGGCGAATGATGAAAAGTTCAAACGTGAGAATTATGGAGATATTGTGAAAGCCTACGACCGAAAAGCCACGAATAAACAAAAGGTAACATAAAATGGCAACACCTTCGGGTACCGTTTTTGATACTGGTGTAACTCAATATTTCATCCCAGAACTCTGGGGTGACTTGATCATATAGGTCGTTTTCATAGGTGACTATGATTATTACTATTGCGGAATTAGCCGGGAAACCTAAGTGCGAAAGCATAAGGCAATCCGAACCGAAGGCTGTGTGTAGCACAGTCAGGGGCAGAGCATAGGCGATGAAAAGATATAATTCGCCCACGAGGCCGCAACTACTTACTGAGTAGAAAAGATATGCCGATACTCCGTAGAAATGCGGAGATGTGAGATAAAAAGCTCACAGCAACAATGCTATAAATATTTTGAGGAACGTCTGGTATTCAAAAATACTATTGAAGATTACTCTTCACTTGTTCAGAATAGTGGAAAAATTATCCATATTCCTGAAATTGCAAAAATGACAGCATCGAGTTTAACAGACGGCGCGGCAGTTAGTTATGTCGCTCCTGCTGAAACAGAGACTCAGTTAACTATCGACAAGCATTACTATAGTGCAAAGATGTTTACTGACGTTTTACAGGTGCAAAGTCAATATGACCTGATCTCAGCTTACGCTAAAGCTATGGGCTATGCTCTGGCTAAACAGGTCGATTCTGATATCGCCGCTCAGTTGATTACTGTGAACCAAGGTGCAACCTTGACAACTGATGACCAAATTACAGCCGCAGAGTTTGAGGCGGCTATTGCTAATTTGGGCGAGAACGACATTGATTATACGTCTGGTGACGTTTTCTTTGTTGTTAATCCAACCTTGTATGCTGACATGCTTAATCCTGCTGGTACTTTTGGTGCAAGTTTTGTCAGAGCAGACATTACAGGTTTTAACTCTGGTAACAGTCCAGCGCTTACAGGTGTTGTTGGACGATTAATGGGCATGCCGGTTTTAATGTCAAACTCTTTAGATGCAGGCGGTACTAACGTATCTGGAGTGATTTATCACAAGAGTGCATGTGCTATGGCAGTTCAACGCGATATAGACGTAAAAAGCCAGTACGATGTTGATTATTTGGGAACTAAGGTAAGTGAATTGCCGTCAGCATAAGCGATTATGATGATTATTAGTGCGAAATTAAGCGGGGAATCTAAAGCAAAAGCAACGATAACCCGAACCGAAGGCTTGAGTCAAAACTTAGGTCAGGGGCAGAGCGTAGGTCGTGAAACTGCAATGCAGAATATAACCGGCCCAAGAGTTCGCGCCATCTCTAATGGAGATGAAAAGGTACGCCGATACCCATTGGAAACGATGGGATGTGAGATAAAAAGCTCACAACAACATTTGAGTAGCCCATACATTGTACGGAGTGAAACTGTTAGATGACTCTGATAATAAAAGAGGATACAAGTTCACTAACGCAAGTTAATAACTGATTAAATGAATTGGGGCCGTTTAAACACGGCCCTAAATTCGCAGGATAATTATGAGAACTTTTAAATGGCCTAATGAAGACGAGTCTTTTCAGGTTGATGATTCTACCGATGGTGGAAAGGATACCTGTAGCGACCTGCTTGCAAATGGGGCAGTTGAAATAAAAGCATCAAAGAAAGACAAACCAACAATGGCGTGGAAAATAAACGACATTAGAGAATGGTTATCTGACAATGATGTTGATTTTGATAGAGGCGATTCTAAGAAAGAACTTTTAGCTCGTTTGTAGCAAATATCAACGGCCTGTTCATGCACAAGTCAAGTGCTTTAATGGCGACCTAAAATAAAGGTGATAAAATGGCAATAGACCTACACAAGCACTCTGCGCAAGAGGCTCAAAACATTACGGCGCGCAGAGCTGTGATCAGAGTGACACCCACGATAACTGGTGTCCAGTATTCTAACAATGACGTATTGTTTACGACAACAGAGATACCAGAGGCGGTAGGGTATCCGGGTGGGGCGTCTAAGTTGGTAAATATTACAATCAATTCTAAGTCATCAAGTTTATTTGATGCGACCCTTTGGTTTTTTCAGGTCAACCAGAGCGCAGGCACGGTCAACGCCGCATGGAACATGAGCGATAGCGACTTTGGAACAGCTAAAAATCTTGGCTGTATATATATTGACGGCGACAATCTACAACAGAATCCGGGAGGTGGCAGGGTCTATACCATTATGCAGGGCTATAAAGCGTTCACAAGTGCCACTAAGACCTATCCTCAGCTACCATTGATGTTGCAGGCCGCATCAGGCTCTACAAGTGTTTATGTGGCCGCAAAGGTGCAAAGTGAAGATGATCCGGGGAATACGACACCATCATTCAGCGTTGGCGATATTGAATTAGTATTTGGCATTGACTATTAGGAGATATTATGGCAGACCTACATAAAAGATCAGTACAGGAGGCAATGAATATCAGCGTAGGGGGCAAGTGGACGGTGGCCTCAGTTGCTACTCACTCTGGGACATCAAACACCAATACAATACATTTTAGCGTAGATGAGAACACATCGCAAATAGGTGTATATAGCGCTGTAGAGCTTTATTTTAACTTTTCAACTACTACAACAGATGTAACAGTAGCGAATGACATGATCATTCCATCGTCAACGCTTGTATTTTTAACAGTTCCCAGAGGTCTGGGCGATACTGTTTATTTTAATCATTTAGGTAAAGGCTCTGCTGGGGCCGTAAGAATTGTAGAGGTATAAATTATGATAGAGTCCGTCCTTGGAAAATCGGTAGCCGCAAATCTGTCCACAGGGGGGACTGTTGACGGAGATCTTACAATAACAGGAGATCTCGGTGTTGCAGGTGATGTAAGTATCAACCTGACATCTGTTGTATCAAATAGCACAATTATAGACGCTACAGGGACAGAAGCCTTTCTTGTCCGTAAGAACTCCGATGGTGGTGATGTTTTTGTGGTAGATAGTACAAATACGAGAGTGGGGATAGGAGATTCTACACCAGATAATACATTATCAATTTATGGTGGTAATAAACAAATCAGAATGGGGGCTACTGATAGCAATTATCTTTTAATTGGAAGAAATAGTAGTACTGGTCATTTTGAAATGGGTAGAACTTGTACTGGTGCGGCAGATGAAATATTCTTTAGAGCTAATGAAGCAAGTGGTGGTAATATATCTTTTCCAACAGGCAATGTCGGGATTGGTACGAGTGACCCAACAAGTGATTTAGATATTGGAGCGAGTGGTGGTGGAGATTTAACATTATCCAGAACAGGAGACTCTAATATAACAGATGGTAGCAATCTTGGTGTAATATATTTTAAAGGACACGATGATAGTGGTTCAAATGTCCAACCAGCAACAGGTGCAAAGATTGTAGGTCAATCTGCTGGGCATTGGGATCAAGACGATGTAGATGATGCTCCAACTGAATTGCAATTCTGGACTTGTAATGCTTCGGGTGGAACTTCCATTGCTCAACGAATGGTAATTGATGCCGATGGCAATGTCGGAATTGGTTTATCCACATTAGATACACCATTAGATATTACTCCTCGCTTACAAGTAGAAGGATTAAATGCAAGTACATCATCTATTAGTCTTTTTAGAAATTCTAATGATGCACACCCTCCATATTTATTATTAGGTAAATCAAGAGGAACTGCTGTTAATGCAGATACTGTTATACAAGATAATGATGTTTTAGGTAAGATTGCATTTGTTGGTGCAGATGGAACAGATAGGCACAATTCTGGTGCTGAAATTTTTGCAAGAATTAATGGAACGCCGGGGGGTAATGATTTACCAACTGAATTAGTATTTGGTACTACTGCTGATGGTGGAACAACTCCTACAGAAAGAATGAGTATTGATGCATCTGGCACAGTAATGATTGACCAAAATGCGAACGCTATAGCCTTAAATATAGACCACGAAGGAACAAATCAGCAGGCTATTAATGTAAGTGCACATAGATGCAGATAGTTTAACTACTGCAAATGCTTTAAGAGTTGCAAGTAATTCATCTGATACCAATACTCGAAATGTGATGCTTGTACATAATGATAACACATCTGCGACTGGTACTACTGGGTTAATGGTCACGCAAGATGCGGCTCAACAAGCCGTTAAAATTGACCAAAATGGTAACGGAGATGGGTTATTAATATCCACAGATGCTACAACAAGGCACGGATTATATGTTGATGGTTCTTCATTTACTACTGGTAATGGTATGTATATGTATTCAAATGCATCAAATACATCTACCAGAAATTTAATGTTTATTCACAATGACCATGCATCTGCAACTGGTGCTACTGTATTAAAGGTTGTGCAAGATAGTTCTGGCTATGGTATGCACATATCAAACCCTACAAATACTACAAACTTTGGTAATGGGCTGATAATAGCAAGTCAAGATGAAAACACTACATCCTATCCATTATTTATAAAAACAAATAGTTCAGATGCAGATGAAACTGCTGGTAATACAAGATTTGTAGTTCGAGCCGATGGCAATATCGGAATTGGCTGTGTTCCAGACGCTAAATTGCACATTTTTGAAGATTTGAATGATGCGGCTACATCTGCTCCTACTGCCTCAGAGAGTTATCAATTATTTATAAATGGTGCGGCTGGAAGTACAGGAGATACAGTTGGAATTGCTTTAGGTACAACAGATGGCAATGATAATGTAAGTGCCTCTATGATAGCTATTGATGCAGGTTCGGCTGGCATTGCTGATTTAGCTTTTTATACTAAAAGTGCAAGTAACACAGCTGAAAGAATGAGAATTACTGCTGGGGGTGCTGTTGGTATTAATGAGACTGTTCCATTAGGCACTCTCCATGTTAAAAGTGCTGATAGTGGAATTAGTACCTTAGATGGAAGCGGAGATGAACTTGTTATAGAAGGTAGTGGTCATGCTGGAATTTCTATATTGGCAGGAGCATCAAGTTCGGCTGGAATATATTTCCCAGATTCAAGTGATGCTAACCGAGGTTTTGTAAGGTACTACCACGACACAGACTCTATGAAATTCAGGACAAATAATTCTGATGCTGTAACTATTGACAGCTCAGGCAATGTCGGAATTGGAACTGCGGCTCCAGCAAGTTCCTTGCATATAGTTGGTGGTAATCTATTAATTGCTGATGGAGAGGCTGACGATGCAATAAAACAGGGTAGAATTGGTTCAGAGCATTATGATGTTGATGAAGAACCATTTTATTATCTATATAGTATTATACAAAATGGAAATAATCAAATCAATATTGGTGGGGGAACATCTTCTGGTAATGCCGCTAATCTTATAAAGTTTTATACAGCGGCTAACTCAACAACTACCGCTGGAACATCAGTAATGACTCTTGATTCCAACTCCCGAATTTCACTAAGTAATAATGGTGGTGAGGCAACGAATACAATATTCGGTTATCAAGCTGGTAACAGTATTCATGCAAGTTCTGGAATGAACACCTTTATAGGGCATCAAGTAGCAGATGCAACAATGACAGCCGATGCAGATGAGAATACAGCAGTAGGACACCTCGCATTAAGTGGTTTAACTCAAGGGTACAAAAATACAGTTATAGGTTCTTATGCTGGGATTAATATTACAACTGGCGATGAAAATGTAATGGTTGGAAGGTCTGCTGGAAATGCTTTTAACAGTAGTTATGTAGTAGCTATTGGTACACTGTCATGTGGTTCGATTACTGATGCGAATGCCGATGGAGCAGTTGGAGTAGGACACCAAGCTCTTACAGCATTGACAACTGGAGCTAAGAACACCGCTGTCGGGTATAATTCTGCATCTGCTTTATTGCAAGGTAATCGCAATACATCTTTAGGTTATGATTCAATGAATGCTTTGGCTGGTGATGATGGTAATAATGGGGGTTCTGATAATGTTGCGATAGGTGTGGATGCAATGGGTTCATTAAATGCTGGTGTACACAATGATGCAAGGGCAAATATGAATATTGCTATTGGCAATAGTGCTTTTCTTGCTGGTTCAATGGCAGATTCAGGTACTTCTGTAAGTCAAGGTAATGTTTGTATAGGTCACGAAGCGGCAATGACTACAGGAACTAATCCTCACACAGGAATAACTGCTGTAGGACACAGAGCATTAAAAGCATTGACATCTGGAGCAAGGAACACAGCCGTTGGATATGAAGCGGCTGACGGACTGACTGTGGGTGAGGACAATGTTGCTTTCGGATATGGAGCATTAGGTGGTGCATCTACATCGTCTGAAAATAAAAGGAATGTAGCGATTGGTAGTTCGGCTATGTCTGGTACAAATGCTGGAGCGGCTCAAAATATAGCCATTGGATATGCGGCTCTTGATGGGAACTTGACCTCTGCCGCTGATGACAATACCGCAGTTGGTTATTATTCTCTAAGTGCTATTACCTCTGGAACAAGAAACACGGCAATTGGAACAAATACTGGTTCAAATTCAACAGATGTAGATAAAACAGTATTAATAGGATACAATGCTGGTGCTGGTGGAAATATGACAAGTGATGCTGATGGTACAATCGCCATAGGTGAACACGCAGGATATGCATTGACAAGCGGAATAGGAAATGTCGCAGTAGGATTTCAAACACTTTTTACAGAAGATGATGGAGATTATAGTACTGCCGTAGGACACCAAGCATTAACTGCACAGACAGGAACGACTGGAGAGGTTGCGAATACTGCCGTAGGGTATCAATCTGGTTTAGCAATGACCAAAGGAAGGTACACGACAGCCATAGGTTTTCAAGCATTAAAATCAGAAGATGTTGGTGATTGGTCGACAGCATTAGGATATGCGGCACTTTATGCTCAAAACTCTGATTCAGATAATGAAACAACTGGGAATACTGGACTGGGGGCATACACAGGTCTTTATAATGTAACTGGTCAGAACAATACCTATGTAGGGTATCAGGCTGGAACAGGAGCAAGTGGACAAAGTAATAGTTATAATACCGCATTAGGTGCAAACGCCATGAAAGTGGTAACGACAGGGGGTGAAAATGTAGGAATTGGGGCTACTGCTTTAGAAGCCTTGACAGATGGGGAGACGAATACCGCTGTGGGCGTTAGGGCTGGGTTAGTATTGACTACAGGCGATAAGAATGTATTTATCGGTAAAGATGCGGCAGATAGTGCGACTGCTTGTAGTAGTGTAATAGCTATAGGTCACGATGCAATGCACACAGCAAGTACCTCTACTGATATTGATGGAACTGTTGCGATTGGAGAATCAGCATTAGCATCATTGACAACTGGAGCCGGGAATACGGCTATAGGTTATCAATGTTTAGATGCAACTGACGATGGAGGACTTAATACTGCCGTTGGCTATCAATCCTTATCTGCAAATTGTGGCAATGCGAATACTGCATTAGGATATAAGGCGGGTGCAAATGTAACTGGAACAACAAATACAATTATCGGGCATCAGGCTGGATTTGATACAGTTGCCTTAACAAGTGGTACTAATAATGTAATAATTGGTGATAATGCAAGAACATCTGCCGCTGACTCTACAAATCAAGTTGTCATTGGTAGAGATGCACAAGGCGTACGAGATAACTCAGTAACACTTGGTAATACCTCTGTAAAATCAATACTTATACCAGAGCAATGTGTAATTGGTGGTAGTTCATATACAACAATGGCAGATGATGCTACTATAACAGTTATTGATAACGGTGCTGGGGCGTGTATGGTTTATGTCTACGATGGAAGTAGTGGTGGTGGTGGAGTTTTCTTTTGTACATACACAGATGCCGCTGTAAAAGTTGCAGGTTCAAGTAACACAGCCGCAACTGATAGCGATGGAAACCTTTGTGTTTATAAAAGCACAAGTAGTCACGATATAATAGTAAAAAATAGATTAGGAGCATCCAGAAATATCTCAATTATCGTAGTTGGAGCTCAACCAAGTCCGTAAAAATTAATTAAGGAAACAATATAATGGAATACAAAATCAAAAACTTCCACAACGAAGATGGCAAAAAATATGTTGGATTCATAGTTAAAGACGATTCTGGTGCAGAGTTTGTTATAGACAAAAAAGTTGATTTAGTAGATGGTAAAGCTGATGAAAAATATGTCGAAGAAGCTATGGCTCTATGCAAAACAGAGGTAGATGAATGGGTAGCAAGTCGTGCTGTTGTTGGTAAGAACTGGAATCCAGATACTAAAAAATTTGAATAATTAATTAAGTAAAAAGGATTAATAATGAAATGGTCTAAATATAGTTCATTAAAAACTGCAAAGAAGGTTGCGTTTAAGAAGGTTGCTGAAGCAAAAGATAGCGATGACAATGTAACAAAACAGGCTCATGTTGTCTTAACTCAGAAACAATTTGATAGTGAAACTGGTGAAGCCTTAGATGATTCAAAACGAGAGTATTCTCTATCTGAATTAGAAAGAAAAAAGTCTCATTATGATGATGAGATGGCAAGAGCAAAAGCAGAAAGTGATGGATTGGCAAAAGCAATAAAAGATTTTAAGGCCGTAAAATAAAATAAATCAGGAGGATAAATGTTAGGATACAAAGACCTAAAGTCAAAAAGTAAAGTGACTGTCAGAAAGAAAAAAGTGATAGACAGCCCAGAAATAACAGAAATAACAGACGAGGCACAAAATATTATCAGGCAACACCAGCCAGAGAGGTCACATGAAGAATTGCAGTTGGTTTCAAAGCGTTTTGATCCAGCTACAGGAGAGGCTTTGCAAGACCAAGTACAGGCGATAAATATTGAATCTGTAGAGGGTCAGCTAAAGTCAAAAAAAGAAGAGAAGGCTCGCGTAGATTCAGAGGTCGCAGACCTTGAGCTATTGCTTGCAGACTTAAATAAAGTTAATTTAACAGCAGGAGATAAAAATGAGTGAACAAGAACCTCGCACATATACCATGTCATTTGAAGATGGTAAAACCGTAGAAAAAACAGCAGATGAGCTCACACCTGAGCAAGTGTTTGCCTGTGAAAAAGTTGGAGCCTTAAACAACGATATAGGCCGTTTAAACGCATCCCTTGCGGACAATGTGGTATTGAGAAATCATTATCAGCAAATTGCCAAAGTAGGCTTTGAGGATAATGAGGCAGAAGAAGGGTCAGAGGAATAATATCCTATACCGAAAATCACATAAAGGCAAAGACGTAAAAATATACTTTAAGCCGTATGACTTTGATGACGACATTCCAAGCTCTACGGCCAAGTCTTATGTGGTCTGGTCTGGCGGCAAGATACATTTGAAGACCGACAGCCTCAAAGCGGCAGAAGAGGAATACACCAAAGAATGTAAAAAGCATTACAAAGACGTTCATGGGCGTTTCCAAGTTGGTATACATACCATTGTGGACGGAGTTATTAAAACAATAGGTGAAGAAACATGATGTATATGGCTGTCGTACCGGGGCAATGTTTGTCCATGTTGTATAATGGTGCACACTCTTACCATTATATTAATAAAGGTTTTACGATGGCCCTGTTTAAACGCTATGAGTATGTCAGGGCCGAGTGTGTTATTATTGATAATGGTAGTGTGTTTGAGATAGGTAGGTGGACAGGCGTATTTGATGCGTTGGGGTGGTCATATAGAATTATTGATTCTAATGAATGGATGCGATATTTCGGTCTGTGGCCTGAAGACCCGATTCTTATGGATCAGCATTGGATGGATGTCGTGAAATATAGATATCCTATGATACCTGTTAAGCGTGACAATTACGAGCCTATTCTTGCCGCCTGTTATTTGTACGACAAAGATAACAACGAATCTGTGGGGGCTTTTGTATGAGTAGTTTTGATGATTTTATAGAACCGTTGATAGAGAGAGAAGGTGGCGAAAAAATAGTCGTTGACACAGGAGGAACGACAAAATACGGCATAAGTGAGCACGGCACAGACCTGTCCTCTGACCAGATAAAGGCATTGACAAAAAGAAAAGCTATAGAGATATATAGAGATCAGTATTATAAGCCCTCAAAATGCAACAGATTGCCTGAGCATTTACAAGAGGCGTTTTTTGACTGTGTTGTTAATCAGGGCAGGTCAAGAGCAACAAAGATTTTGCAGAAGGCCGCAAATCACAAAAATGGAAAGGGCAAAACAATATCTGTTGATGGACGAATTGGCCCTAATACAATAAAAGCGGTTCAAAATTTAGAGGTGGAAAGGTTCCGGGCGTTCAGGTTGATGCATTATGCAGAGATCGTTCTTAAACGTCCAGACAAGTATGAAAAATATTATTATGGATGGTACCGTAGGTGCAATTCAGTATGAAATCAGAGGAATTTAATGAGAAGGTCATTGCTACATTAGCAGAACACGGTGCAAAATTAGATGAAATATTTGCAAGGCTAAAATCAATAGATAGGACATTGACACACAACATGGGCAGAGTAAATGCATTGGAAACAAGTCTCGCCTATATGAAAGGCATGGGCGCGTTAATAGGTAGTGTTCTGTCTATCTTTATAGCATTGGTCGCATATTTAAAATAAGAGGTATATAATGGAATGGATGGTAGAAAATTGGGAATATGTATTAATAGGCGTTATGGCTGTTGATAAGGCTGTAGCATTAAGCCCATCGGAATGGGATGACCTATTGTGGACATCAGTTAAAAAAACAATCTTTAAATTAGCAGGAAAAACAGATGAGTCTTCTAAGTAAATACGTCGCAAGACAGGTAAAAAAACATGGTTTAAAAACTTTTATGATCAAACTTTTGGAAATGGTGGCAAAGGCAACTCCATCAAAGAAAGATGATAAAGCAGTACAGGATATAAAGAAAATTCTTAATAAATTATGATAATAGAATAAAGAGGTAAACAATGCCTAAAGGACGTGGCACATACGGCTCTAAAAGAGGCCGACCTAAAAAAAAGAGCAGGGGTTTAAAACCAAAAAAAATAGGTAGATAATGGCTGTTACATCGACAATAGAATACTGCACAGACCGAGATATATATGACGTATATCCACAGATTAAACAAGCGGACTCAAAAACTCGCATCTATGGCTGGGTAGTTCATAGCAGTAGTTTATACAGGGCAGACAACTGTGGTCTGGTCACGCAACTATTTGTAAATGGTCAGGACTTAGGTTCTGCGGAGGCGAATAGCGGTGTCGTGAACGCCAATGATGAGTGGTTTTATGAATCTACATTAGACGCAGTTTATTATTACAACAGCGCAACAAGTCCAAATGATATGGTAATGGAATCAGGTGAAGATGCCACTACATACACGCAGAGATATAGAAGAAACGCAAGTAGGCTTGTAGAGTCAAGGCTTGATTCTCGAATGGCGTCAGAAATCAGCTTAGACAGGGAGGGCAGTTATCCATATATAATAAAACGCACAACAGCTCTTGTTGCTGTGTCTATGATGCTTAAAGCAGAAGACCCGATGAACGAGGTGGCAAATGCATTTATGGAAGAGGCAAATGAATATCTGGAAGGTCTTAAAAGCGGAGACATTCAACTGCCAAGCTCTGTGACAGGTGATTCGCCATACGGAGTGATAAGGGATGTGACATATACCTCTGGGGCAGTCAGGCCAATACAGACAAGGGGTTCTTATTCGGGTACATACGACCTGATCAAGGTAAAGATTATTGATGCTGGGGCTATTGGGACGGCAACCTATTCTGTTTGGGAAAAATCATCTACAGACCTAAAAGCCACGCAGGTTGTAACAGCAGAAACAATTAATGGCGATTATCAACAATGCGCAGGCGGATTAGAGATAAGATTTGCAGGTGCGACAGATTCTACAACTGCAACAGCCAACAACGAATGGGAAATAGAGGTATATGGCTCTGGTGAAGACGTAAGAACAAGCAATGTTGGCAATATAAATCTATCAAGAGGCTCGTGGCATGTAGGACGTAGAAATGTCAAAGGCGGTTATCAGCGTGTAGGGCATAGGAAAATGCGGTTTTAATGGCACTTGTACTTGGCACAACATACGACAATGTCTTTTATGACAATGTATTGCAAAAACTGCGTTCTATTATTGTTACAGACAGAGCCTGTACGGTATATGTGTCACCTACTTATAAAGACAGAGGCACATACTCTGTAAGGCTATGGGGGCAAAGTTCAGAAACAGACTTGATGACAGCCTCAGAATGGAGAAAACTGTATAGTGTTGAAATCGCTCTTTATTCTATTGGGGAGGAAGGCGATGAAAGGTTTTATGAGCAATTATATTCAGACGCAGAAAGGCTATACCAGTTGTTATTCAACAACAAAGAGAACGGTGCGGCATCGTTTCCTTGGCATGATGGGACAGTTAGTGAGGTGGTTTTCGATGAATTTACAGACGATGAGGATGGTGTAGATGGATTGCATGTTGCAAGATTTTCATTTTCATGTAGATTAGTAAGGGCAGGTTAATATAAATTAGAGGCAGTATTATGAGCAAAGCACAAAAAAAGAAAGGCTATAAAGCCACAAAGGCGTTTAAATCATTTATGCCAAATAAAGGTTTGTTAACACAGGCACAACATAAGGCATTGACGCAGGGGCAGTCAGACGAATTAAAAAACGTACCAGAAAAGCAGATGAACTATTTGCTCGCAAACAATTTAATACAGGAAGTATAAGGAGATAGCTTATGGCTACCAACGCATCAGGGAGAGAGTATAAATGTATCGTAGGAAAGCAAGACGTTTCTGCTTTGGCTATTGGGGGAGATGGGGACTTGGCAGATGCCGACTTTGTAAGTGGCTCAAGATTGTTTATGAGGGTTGCTCAATTAAATGGCATTAATTACGACGGAGCATTTTCAACTGCAACGGCAATGAGGGCCGGGCGCAGAGCGTATGAGGACGGCGATTTTATACGCCACTATGGTTCTGGCACATGGACATGGGACTTTGATTATCTGGTCGAAAATGAGGTAATGTTGCAGACCCTCCTTAGTTTAGCAACAGGTGTCGCAGATTGCACAGGAGCCGTCACAGTTAATGCCGCAGTACATGACGCGCATGAAGATTTGTCTCACGGTTCAACGACTGCTGACAACGTGGGTATTATTTTACTTGAGGCCGCTACAAGCACATCCGGCCTTGATTCAGATGACCAAATAATGCACAGCGCAGTTTTACAAAATTTAACATTGGCTTTTGATATGAATACTGACGCAGGGCGTATGCACGCATCTGGGCAATTCATGTCTGGCTATGCTCCTATTATTAAAAATGCAGGAGTGACAGGCGCCGCTACTGCATCAAACTTTGAAAAAGGTTTATTTGATTTTACAGGTGCATTAACAGTTGGAGGTCATGCAGTTACATGCTCTGCTTTTACAATGACAATTTCTAATCCTGCAAATAGGATTGGATGGCAGGGGTCAAGTGCAGAGACGGATGGATACGTTAGAGGTGGACTATATGACATATCTGGCTCTATTACTGTAAAATACGATGCAAACATGGCTGATGCGCTTTCTACAGACTGGAAAGCAAATACAGCTTATGCATTAGCGTTAAATGACGGCTCCAATTTTGACATCAGTATACCATCGGCTCGCATGACAGGCCACAATATTGACTTTGCTGATGAGGGCATGTTTGTAGAAATTCCTTGGACGGCAACTACAGGAGCCGCCGCAAGTGGAAACCTTGCAGTCATAACAATGTCATAAAAGAAACTGTTTAAACGGAGGGAATCATGGCTGACAAAAAGCTCAAGTCCGGGCGTAAGGTACAGATCAAAC
>VTLG01002331.1_pt1 | contig 37573 bp, 72 predicted proteins | sample 4694571 | NCBI WGS metagenome assembly VTLG01 (sample SAMN12604809, study PRJNA352737) | marine metagenome | biome: ENVO:00000447; feature: ENVO:00000209|ENVO:00000569|ENVO:01000036; material: ENVO:00002151; isolation source: viral sequences binned using virsorter ...
TACAACTTTTGAACCTTTATTACTATTACTAGTAAAAGCAACTGCTAATAATACAGCGGCTAACATCAAAACACCAATGATATTTTGAATACTCGTATGATTTTTAAATTTCATAATTTATCCTATTGTGTTAATACTTTTGTTTTCTTTTCTTTTTTCTTTTCAGATAGTGATTTAGCAGTACCACCTAATTTCAAACTACCTGATTGGTCAGGCATTTTGTTTTTGATACTAACTATCTTACCGTCTGCGTCTATTTCTGCTAAAGAAGGACCACAAATAACTCTACGTCCATCTTTTAGTTTTTCAATTCTTCTCTTCTCTTTTAGGCAATCCATTAATCCATCGTACTTAACGAATTCGCTTGAAGTGTCAGTCACAATAAACATTGTTATGATTGTAACTAGTGTTGTTGCGTCCATACCTTATTCTCCTGTTGTGTGTCCGTTGCCGTTTTTGACACTTCTTATTTTATCTTTTAGTTTTTCTATATCAGCTAATGCCTTGTCCATATCTTTCTGTAACCTCTCAATATTAACGGCGTTGTTCATCATATTCTGTAAATCTTTTTGTATGGACTCTACTTGTCCGCTTAAGAATTCAATTAGCATAAATTGCTCTGAATCAGCAGGTAAAGAACCCATATCACCTCTCGGCCACTTGATTCTAAATTCGTTATTCTTCTCTATGTCCTGTGCTAATGTTTCTTCTGCTTGGTTTAAATCTTTTTCTAATAATGTGGTATTGGTTTCCAATTTGTTCAATCGCTCAATTACACCGAAGTAAGCCCACACGCCAACAGCGACTGCTGAAATTATGGCAAGCAAGTTCTTCATAGGCATACTTACAGCGGATTCGCTTGATATATCTAATCTATTCTTTGCCATAACTCTCCTTATTTTTTAACTTTAGGTATCTTTGCACCTGGTTTGCCAACATATAACCCGAAGAAAGCAGCACCAGCACCAACTATAGTTGATATGTACATTGCTTGGGAATTAGTTGGATCGGGTAATTGCATAAACCAAGTTACTGATTTATAAAAGGCATAGATATATGCCAACATCACCAGTCTAGGTATAACCCTAAATTTGTCTAATAGACCTGCAATTTTATTTGTTATTGTAGGAGCGTCATCACCTTCTTCAGGTATCAAATCACTCTTTGCTACTTCATACTCTTCAGTAGTCTTTTTTACTTTTATTAAATCGTCCATAACTTCCTTTACTTTTGTCCTGCTTGTTTCAATCTAATTCTATCGTTCTCTTCTTTGATCCAATTAGATAGTAAACTCACATAAATTTCCCTCTCCCAAGGTATCATATTCTCTAGTTCACTTAGCGAATATTTATGATGTTGCATTAATGCAAAATTCACTTGATAATAATTCTCTAAACTTTCGTGAGAGAGGGCAATACGAAAAAATCAGCTATCCCTGCCAACGTAAGTTTACTTTTAACTTTCGTGTTAGGATTCTCTATTTCTACGTCTTGCTTCAGTTTAGGCATAGTATCAAAGAAATTATTGATTTTTTGATATGTTTTTGCGTCTAAACTCTCTAAAAACTTATGCATTTCGTCTTTACTATAATCACTTGCTGAGTGTATTTTATCACCTTCATATACTTGATATACTGTATTTGCTAGCATTTCAAACATCTGCTTGGTTTTCATACCTTCGTTATTTTTCTGTTCAGCTGGATCAACGGAATTTATAGTAGGATAACTCATAACCAATCCTATTTTCTTCTTCTCATCAATCACAATATTATTAGTATGGTCTTCATCTACGTGGACTTCCACTTTAGACAAATCTATTTCAACTTCTGCATAAGATTTCTTATCATCAGGACATAACAATTTAAGTTTTGTTATTTCACCAACTGACTTCGCTCTTATCTGTAAAAATATATACTCTACGTCAAATATAGGTAGTGTATTGATATCTACAGCACCAAATGTACAAGTATGTACTATTTGTTTTAATGCTTCGGTCATATCTTTATTATTACCAGACTCTAATGCCTGTAATAATATCTTTTCTTCTTTAACAAGAAAAGGTCTGAATTTAACCTTTACATCTTTAGATGGTAATGTCAATTCATAGGTCGCTGTTTCTAATATAGGCAATGCCATAATTTACTCCTTTATATTATTTATTTATCTCAAAAGGTGGGAACACCCTGCCTCCTGTGCCCTTACCAATAGGCATATCTCTTTTAATTTTGTCAATAATTTGTTTACCTGCTCTTTTAATCTCTGGTGGCATTTTACCTAATATGCCTCCAAATATTCCATAGTTCTTAGCAGGTTTAATGTTAGGCATATCTGGAATATGTTTTCCAAATTCAACACCATTGATTGAGTCTAATGTTATATTCTCCCAAGTTCTAAAAGCAAATGTTATTGGTATATCCATAGGTATCACATCATCCGTTAATGCTTGGTATTGTATTTCACCAATTGTTTCTGGATATACTTCGTGCAATCTAACACCATATGTCATTCTGTAATTATCATCAGGACTTTCTTTATCTGTTTCTCTATATTGTCCTAATTGATAAATCTCCATAGTACCTACATAATCATCATAGTAATTTAAATTATGTGTTGCCAGGTTATATATTCTTCTTTGCCAAGTTTCAAAAAATGCTCTTTGTCTTAAAAACTTATCTCCCATAAACGTACACTCAATATTTGATCCATAAGCATATGCATATGGCATTTTTCTACCTGGACCATAAGTTACATAATTTTGTGTTAATACGTCCCTATGGGGTAATTTTGCTTGAGTACACATCAACTCTACATTATTTTTCATTCCTGATTCATTAAGAAGACTATCTTTATCTACTAATACGACATCTTTGTCTGTTCCAACTTTTCTTTCAAAAGTATCTCTTGGTGGAAATAATCTAATTAAAAATCTATTTGCTCTAGCAACACCTTCACCTTTATTAATTTCAGTTATAAATCTACCAATAGATGTTTTTCTATTAACACCTGGTCGTTGTACAGTTATTCTTTTATCGCCTTCAACGTTATCTAAACTTTTATCTCTTGGAAGTCCTACTCGGATATCCATATTACCGATACGTTTGCCTGCTCTAAATATTGCCATATCTATTTCCTTTTGTGTCTACCCATATAATGCTCGGATGGTTCGTAGTTCCATTTATGTCCGTGGTGTCCTCTAATGTCGGCATACCACATTCTTAATCTTACTATCATAACTCTCCATAATGTTCTCTTTGCCATTTTTTATCAGATTGCTCTCCTACTATCTGACCAGACTTTACTAGCTGGTGCTTTCTTAAATTGTTGTACTGGTAAATATACTGCAATAGCCATTTCATCTGCGTCTACTCTTAAAAAATTTGACCTTACGTGTCGCCACAAATATTTCTTAATCGTTGGTTTAATCATAGGTATATTTTTAAGTGTAGAATATGTTGCCATTATCTTTGTTGTTCTATCAAATTGCGTATTACTAGCATATTTTTGTATGTCTTGTAATAATCTAAATCTCATTATGTATGGTAGGTAATGAAAGTTCAAACCTACAAAACCACCTCTAAATGTATCTACTGGTAAAACTAATGGAAATGTATCATAATATGGTAGTTTCTTTTTAGTTTTAGGGTCATAAAAATACATATTCAAACGTCCTGCACTAGGTCTACTATTCAGTTTTCCACTTCTCATAAGACCAGTAGCAGTTGCTTTCTGTACTATGCCTTGTACAGCATTCCTATACCAGGATGCTGACTTTAGTACACCCGCTTGTCTATCTTTTAGTGGTCCAAATATATTTGCCATACTACTATTTATAATGAAAAAGGGCACCTATTACTAGGTGCCCTTTAAGTTTTAACGTTTATTTGAGAGAGAAAGGTTTACTCTTCGTCTGCCAATTTGCTAAAATAAGACAATGTATCGTCTTCCTCACTAGCAGGTTTAGAGTTCACAACGTTAGTACTTTTCACCTGACCATTGGTCTGTTGTGGGAGGTCAACTGTTTCAACAGTTTCGGTGCTTCGTGTACCCATAATTATCCTATTCAGTTTCTCTTTGAGTTCATCATAAGATTTAAAATTACTAGGGTCTACAAAAGGTTTCAAAGGATATTGTTTCGCCCATATCGCTTTTATATTAGCGTCTTCACTTGCAACTGGCGTAACTCCTTCAAATTCAGATTTATCGTAGTTCCAATAACCATCAACTTTTCTAATTTTCAGTTTAAAGTTTGCACCTTTCCAAAAATCAAATGGGTTGATTGCTTTTTCATCCGCAAATTGAGGTTGCATTGCTTCTGATATCTTATCAAATATCTTTTTACCATATTTGTATAAGAATACCTTACCTTCATTTTCAGGATGTTTTGGATCACTAACAATATAGATGTTAGAATAATATGATAATTTTCTTTTTCTCTTACGAGCAATATCCTTATCACTATCTACACCTGTATTCCATAATCTTGTATTATCTTCACTAACTGGGTCTTTAGTATTTAAAGTTGTTAATGAATTTTCAATGTACCAACCGCCTTTGTCTTGAAATGCGTGTGACCATACTCTTTGCCAAGGCATTTCTTCTTTTTCAGACGCAGGTAAAAATCTGATAACGGCATAACCATTTCCAGTTTTATCTAGTTCTGGTTTCCAGAATCTATCGTCTTGATACTTGTTTTTGTTTGCTTGATCCTCGGGACCGAGGTTCTTTTCAAGTGCCTTTGTAATCTTATCAAAGTTACTTGATGATGATTTTAATGTTTCAAAATCCATATTCGTATATCTCCTTATATGTTTATATTCGTTGTATTTGTGTTCCCTATATTATCGGGATCATTATTATTTATACAAGTTATATTATCTCTAATATAACATTATTTGAGCATATTGTCAAGCGTGGTATAATCTATGTATTTAATATTTGATAAATTCTTCCACTCTTCAATAGGTCCATTTACCTTATCTCTACCATCATTATATCTATTAACCTTATAGAAATGTATGTCTTTATACCACTCCATTAATGTCTTCCATTGGTTAATCCAGTTAATAGCTGGTGTTGGACTATTATCTTTTGCTGTATAATGCTTGGTACTCTTGTATATGTTATTAATCTTATCATTATGACTATATAAATCGTGTCCTATTATATACACTTCACAAGGTTTCTCTTTCTTAACTGCAATCAAACCAGAAGAAGGTCCACACGCCCAACCGTGGTCTCTAGGGTCGCATATATCGTCTAATGAGTGTGAATAATCTGGTTCTTTTATCCAACTGACTTTGATTGTTGAATTAAGGATATTTTGTTTAGTAACTGCACCATCTTTTTTTAATATACTCACTACACCTTTTAAATTAGCACCGTGTAAAACATATTCTTTACTATCACCACGTTCATTACTGACTATACCACCAAGTTTCTTTGCTAGTTCTAAATCTTCTTTAGATACTCCACTTTCCATAACTGCGTCATATGATTGAGCAGGCACTTTAGTCCAATTTCTAAAATAACAAGGTATCTTTTGTGCCATACCTGCGTGGTACATTTCGTGGACTATGCCGTGGTCTACACCAGTTAACACATCACATAAGTTCGGATAATCTCTATAAATGGCATTGCAACCATATATCTTACCAAATTGTTTATACTTATTTAAATCTATACCAATTCTACTTTCACCATTACCAATACAGAATACTCTAGCAGACCTTTTTTCTTTTTCTAGTTCTTTTATCATTTTATAATAATCGTCAGCGTCTTTATCAGTCATTATCATATTAAAGATAGTTAAAGTTTATATTAACTCTCCGTGGTTGGTCTGTTGTGTTTGTACTTGCGTGGTCAAGAGTTGGATCAAAAAAGATTGCTCTATTTGCAACACTATCAATTTTAGTACCGTCTGAAAGTTTTGTATAACCATCACACGTGTTTAAACAGAATAGACACGTCTTATATGGATATTTACTATCTGGATAAAAATCTTGGTGCATACTATGTTCAATAAATTTATTTTGATTAGGATATGAATTTATTTTTACTCTTAATAAAGTTCTCAACTTATAATCATCATTACGTTCAAATAATTTACTCAAAAGTGGATCCATTATTTCAAAAGATGTATTAAATGTTGGTCTATCATTATCATATAACATATGCATATTAAAGAATTGATTACCTATTTGACCTCTTTCGGATTCTTTTACTATTGTATCATAATAGAACCAGGGAAAGTATCTACCCATTATCTTTCTTTCTATGTCTTCAAAATGTTTTTTTTCTAAAAAATTATCTACTACTGTATGTTCCATTAAAAATAGTTAAAGTTTATATTAACTCTCCTTGTATCGTTTGTTGTATTTGTACTGCAATGTGGAATAGTTGGATCAAATAGTATTGCTCTATTTGCTTTACTATCAATTTTAACTGACTCTTTTCCATTATCTAACTTGGTATATCCATCGCAAGTGTTTATACCAAATAAACACGCCTTACGGTTTAAACCACCCTTACTCGGCCAATCTGTATGCATAGTATGTTCCCTAAATTTACCTTGATTAGGATAGTTATTAATTTTTACTCTTATTAAAGTATTCATACGAAATTTAGGGTCATCAAGTTTCATTAACTCACCTAAAACTGGATCCATTATTTCAAAAGAATTAGAAAATGTTGGTCTGTCATTATCATATAACATATGCATTGAATAAAATGTTAAATCTTTTTTATCTTCACCTTCTCTCACTATTGTGTCATAATGAAACCAAGGGAAATAGTTATTCATTATCTTTTTCTGCATAATGTCAAAGACTTTTGGTTGTATGAAATTGTCTATGACTTCATAACTTCTATCTAACTCTTCCATTTAATATTACCTCCATTGCTTCTAATATTTCTTGTATAGTCCACGTGCCGTTTATTTTCTTTTTAAGATTTGAGTTCACTAGTTATAATCTCCTTCATTATTAATTTTGCTTTAGTTCTATTAAATGATATAAATGGTTTCATTTTTTTGAGTTTTCTGGACATATCAGGCCACACAACTTTTTCCGTAATTTGTTTATCCCAGTTTTTAATAAAATTAAGAACCGAGTCGAGTATGATGGCGGTTGGGAAATTAACTCTCCTTTGAATAAGTAAGCGTAGCATTCTTGGATGTTGCCCATTAACCACGCTGAAACCATTATCAAAAGAAATGCCCCTCCTGCTAAAGTCATAAACAATACTATTAATACTGTTTCGTAAACTGTAGTCAAAAGACTCAAAATATTTTCTGTAATTGAGGTAGGTTTTGTGTCCATCGTCATTTAATAAGTTACCAATCCATTTCTTACTATCGTCAACAAAATTACTTACAAAGAATTCAAGCACTTCACTTGGACTATATCTTGTAGATAACTTGTAGAAGAAGTATCTATCTTTTCTTTTAGTAAATGAATCCAATGTTGCATTTACCTTTCCACTATATTTATAATAGTCGTAGGTGTCTGTTGTAAAATGCAACTTAACACCTAGATATATTTTATATACATCAAAACCACCATATGCCATATTAATCAATCAAATACTTATAACAAATTGGAAAATGGTCTTTCATATGCTTTGATATTTGATGAGTGACCATTCTAGTTTCTGCTTGAGCATTACCTTTATTTCTTAAATTACAAACTCTACTAAAGGCATATACACTACCTGACCATATCCACTCGGTCATCATACATTGAGGTAATATCATACGTGCCATTTCTGGCGCAATACCTTCCTCTAACATATCATTATAAGTTTCTTTAGCAACATTTATTAAATGCATAATATCATATTCAATTTCTTCATCACTTGAACCTTGTTTAATACTCTCTTCTGGTTTCTTTCTCCACATAAATGGTATATAAAACTCTGGTTTATCTGAAACATATCGTCTGCTTACTTCATTCCAAGCTAAACCTACTTGATGTTTAACTAATTGTCTTGCAACAAATACAGGTGCCTTAATTCTAAATGATAAAAAGGCGTGAGCAAATGGTGACCAATGTCCCCACTTCGCCAAATACTTAATTAACTTGTCATCTTTTTCATCAAGTATATCTTTTCTTTTAGCAAATGATACTCTAGCAGCATTTACTACTGATAGGTCACTACCTAATTTATCAATAATTTCTATATTCATTATATCTTTCTTCCCATAGTTTCAAAATCTGATTTATCTACAACTTGATAATTACCTTTATTATATGCTAAACCAATTGTCTTGCCTTCAGGTAATGTAACTTTAGGTATAGTTCTTTTTACACACGCACCTGGTATTGTATCACTTGTAGGTAAAGAAGTTCTTTTAAGACCATTTATATCTAAAGACAAATCAGGTAAGTTAAACCCTAGTAATGACTCTTTAAATGCTTGATATGTTTTATACTTCTTCATTATGGCAACATTCCAGGTTTACCACCTTTTAACAGGTTTAATTGTGCTGATTGATGTTGTATTTTTTCTTTGAGTTGTTTTGTAATTAGACGTGCTGTAGTTTCAATTTCAATATTATTTTCATCACAATATTTAACAATAGCATCCACATATGATAGTTCTTTATGCTTCTTTACTATGTCCTCTATAATTAGTGAAAATTCTTTTGAGTTCATTGTGTTACTATAACATATTTTCTAATAAATGTAAAGTGTGTAGTTTCTGTTGCCACGTACTACACAACGCCGTTACCTAACTATGAGCTAGGCAGCAAGAGCAAAGTTTCCTTCGCCGTTTAAAATTAACAGTACGCTGTCAGCGATTTAACTCCAGATAGTTTTAGTTAGTAGTCGAATCTAACTCACCCCCTTAAAGCACACTATTATATGTGTTTTGAATTGGTGGAGGTGGTGGGAATCGCACCCACGTCCTCACTAATTATTATCTACCCTTCAACGTCAAATTCATTATAAATCTTTTCCTAATCTTGGTGGTTCAGTCCATTGTAAATTAAAAGACTTGTACATCATACAAGATTCTGTACCTGACATATTAGTTACTACAGGTATTGATTGAGAAAAATCTTCTGATATCCAGTAAGATACATAATATACAATTGGAGCGTCTGGTTTTGCGTTCTCTCTTCCAACTGACATATTAGCCATTAAAAAGTTATGGTCTTTTAAATATTGTTCCACATTTTCCTGTGCCCCACAAATAACTGGCATTGACATCCAGTATAATTTTTGCATTTGTTCTTGGTCAGGAGTTAAAGGTTCTATAGTATTAGGTGTTTCTGGCTCTTGCTCCGCCATAGCAACACTCATAAAGAATAGTGCTCCAAAAATTAGTGATATTATTGTCTTGTACATAGTGACCTCTCGTGGATAAAACTTTGGCCACTTTGTTAATGATTGTGCTTGATTTTATCTTTGTTTAGTTCTTCATAGTATTTATAAAAATACTTTATAGATTCTTCAAGTTTAGGTTCAAATATTTTTCTATCCTTGACAAAAGAACGCATAGTGCCATCTTCACCTGCCATTAATATAACTAATTGGTCAATGCGTTTACCGAATATCTCCTCATACATCATTGCATAAGCACAAGTTTGTATATAATAGTTTTCTATCCAACTTTCTTGTCGTTCTTTGTTTGCTGTTTTGAAATCTATTACTGATAACTTGCCATTATATTCTGCAACACAATCAACTTGACCTGCAATAGTCAATTTATGACTATACATAATCTCTTCTAGTAAATGTATGTTATTAATTTGGTCTATGTAAGGTAGCATTAATCTAAACATACCCAAAGGCAGTACGTCCCTAATGCTAGGAGTTTCACCTCTTAAATATTGTTCAACAAGTGTATGAGTTGCTTTGCCTCTACGTGCCGCTCTACCCATTTCCCAATTGGCTGCTTCTTCACCAACTGCTTTTCTCCACTTCTCTAATCCTTCTTTTTTCTGTACACCTAAAACTGTTGTGATAGATGGATAGTTTTTACCATCAACGTCATAAAAACGGAAACCGTCTATACGTCTACCTTTTGTTTTTGGAAGTTTAGTTTTATCTATATCAACCCAAGTAAATTTACTTGCCATTTTGTTTCCTCAATTTCTTTCTCAAATCACTTATTCGGTGTTTGATACCGTCTATTGTTGTGTACATCCATCCACAATCGTGTGGTTCTATTTGAGTTCTAAACCACTTGATTGTATCTTTTAATACTGTAATCTGCTTTTGTATATTCATAATCTTATAATAACATTATATTAGCACTTTGTCAATGCTTAAATAGACCTGTGTAGCATATAGTGGTCGGTAAGTTTCTTACGTTCCTCCATTTGCTCATTATTAAGAGTATTTACCTCTCAACTAGGGTCATAAGGTTCATATATCGTCTTTCCATCAGAATTTCTATAAGCTCTTAATACTTGCTTTCTATTATCTTCTGAATTCTTATATGAACAATGGATCCAACCGCTATTCGGTTCATCCACATTGTGGTACTCTAATATCAATTGGTCAAAATCTAAATTGTCAATGATGTATTTTGCTAGTTCAGCATTTGGTAACCCAAATATTTCAAAATCAGCGGCTTGGCCTTTGGCGTGCTGTGATTTTAAGCTTGAACCTATCTTAACACATAATTCTGGTGAACGGTAACCACTTGATACTGATACTACCTTACCGTAATGAGTTCTAATTGGTTGTAGTATGTTCTCACACAATTTCTTTAAATTATCTTGATGGTCTTCACTAGGATTATTACTAATACCATTCCGTTCAGCGGTCTGGCTTTTAGTCATTTCTTTCAACGAAAAATTTTCGGTTAATTTCATTTATTATCCTCTTGTTAGTTTTAATAGTTTCTCTATTTGCGCCTTAATGATTGGACCTCTATTCGGCCAATGTATATAAGGTTCATCACTTTTTTGTAAATTATATAAGAACGGTAACACAATCTTTTCAATATCTTTAAACCTTGCTTTAGTTTCTTCATCACTAATTTCTTTTGTTATCGTTTCTTTATCGTTCACTATTTGCATAATTTCGTTCATCATACTTTTGATAGTAGAAACATCTGATTTAACTTTAGATAGTTCAATGTTTGTTCCTTCTACTACTTTAGGATCAATGCTCGGTGTGTCTGATGGTTTAGATGATACTGGAGTGAAACCCCAATCGTTATCTAAATCAAACCCACGCATAAAGTCTGGTATATCTTTACTCATTAATCTGGTACTCCTCTTCGTCTATTAAGTGTTCTTGCTCTCTTAATTGCTTGGTCTGTTTTAATTTCTTTTATGCCTCTACGTCTATGGTGTTTTGCAAAAGAGCTATTTGGATGTGCTTCTGCTATCTTTTGTTTAACATCTTTCCATCCACCGTCTTCCCTATAAGAAATCCCTTGAACACCTCCTACTATATTTATGGGTACAGGCACTTGTCTAATATGTTTATTCTTCTTTAGATAATCTTCCATTTCAGCAATCATCATCATATCGGTCCACTTCTTACCTGTCTTCTTATTTTCAAACGTATATCTAGGCATTAAGATATCTCTTCTTGTACCACTTATAAAAACCTTTGTCTTCAAACAACTCCACTATTTCAGGAGCTGATACTTGTTCCATTAGAATACAATCAGCTATATCTTGATATTCTGATTTTTTAATTTTTAACTTCATATTTCTTTTTCAACCTGTTATATTCATCTTCATTTTTTGGTGCAAAATATTTCTTTAACATAGGAGCAATTACACCTTTGCTTCTACCTCCAGCACTTCTATCAATTCGTCTAGGAGTTCTATTAGTTGTCATATTCTTTTTACTTGTCATCTTTTTCCTGTAATCTAAAAAAGTAAGATATCGTTTTTCTTTCTTTAAAAGTATAATCTAAACAAGGTGCGTGTTGGTTAGCACCACTATATAAAACCAATCTATTTGGAATAGCACTTATATATATGTCTGGTGTTTTCTCCATTTGACTATGAAAAAATGCCGTACCACCATCATATGCTTGGTCAAAATACATAACTGCTGCTATTAAAGGTTTTTTATCTTCTACAGAAGTATCTCTATGTATAAAACCATATTTACCAAAGTTTTGTGGAGATTGTTTTATCTCACTCAATACAATTTTTCTAGCAAGTGTCTTAAAATCACAAATTTTAGTTTGTAATATATCTTCTAGTTTGTTTATAGTAAAATCGTTCTCTTTATCATATGGACTTTCATAACAAGGAAACGCCTGTAATCTATTTCCATATTGATTTTTAAATGGTTGGTGTGATTCACGCCATTCTAAATTCTCATCTAAATCTCTTTTAATATCCCAATACTTATTTGCTGGAAAGAAACCTGGAAGAGTTACTATCCCACCATTTAAAACATAATTTAACATATATTTTAAATGTCCTTTAGAGTTTCAATAATTTCTTTATTATCTGCAATAACTTTTAATTCTTTAACAACTGTTTCAACTGAATCCATATGCGTTGCAACACCAACAGGATTATTTAAAAATACCTGTACGTTTGCTTTTGACTTTGCAATATTACCTTCAGCGTGTTTTTTAACTGCGTCTATTATTACTTGTTTCATTTTAGTGATATGTTACCTTTTCTTGTTTATATTTTTCTCTTAACTTCGTCCACACTCCGTGCCAATAGTTCTTTGACCAATCTGTTTCTGACCTAGCTAATGCCTTTTCTGCATTATTAATTAACTTGTCAGCACATCTAGGACAAGCATATAAATGTGTATTCATTAAGTACATAATATCATTTTTTATCATCTTTGTCAATGGTAGTATTTGTAGGGGCGTGTACTTCTACGTTCTTACAAACATACTCAACTCCTTCTTTAATTGCTCTACTAACTTTACAATCATAACCTGTTATCTTTGATAACGCCCAATCGTTAGTTGTAGGTAAATCGGCAGCTGATAATGCCAAATCTGTACCTGTTTTAACAAGTGAAGTTACTTTATATTGTGAATAAGAACCAGTACTAGTTGCTAACCAAGCAGGTGCTGTACCACAACCTGTTAATAACATAATTACTGCACCAATTATAACACCTTTAATAAAAGTATACCATAATAGTCCATAATCAGATATGCCAGTTTTTCTTTTAAACCAAGCAACTCTTCCTTTATGCCACTCTATTATTTTCATTTCTTAACACCTGATTCTAAATAAGGTTTATCCTTTGGCTCATTCCATTCCATTATCTGGTCTAGTTTGATTCTTATCTCATCTGGATCTAAACCTAATTTCATCAATTCTTCTGTACCCATACTCTTAAAAAAGTCTTCATAATCTCTATTCTTTAAATCTCTTTTACCTAGTTTTGCAAAAAATGTTTTGTAAAACTTTTGCTTATCTCGGAGACCTTGCGATATAGTTTTCGCTCTAGTCGCTTCCCTTTGCCAATTAATCTCTTTTTCTTTTTTCTTACTCTTCGCTTCATTTGCCAATTTCCTCTCTCTTAATGATATATTAGCGGCAATCAATAATAATACTGCTAATGGATCAAATACAAATATTAATACTATTATTATATATCTAACTGCCTTATCAAAATGTTCTTTCGCTTCATCACCATATATTAATTCTGCAATATATTTAAGTGGACCAACATCTGCTTCTATCTTTAATTGTTCTAATTCTATACTACCTTTTTTAAATGTCAATTCTGCAATTTTATCCATTGCAACTCTTATTTCATTATTTAAAAAATCTCTTTCTTCTTTTTGTTTCTTACGTTCTTTTAATCCTCTACTAACATATTCTTTATCTATATAGACATCTAACGCCTTGTCTAATCTATTAAGTGTATTTTCTGCTCTATCAATAATAACATTTTGTTGTAGTATCTGTTTATCTATTAATGCTATCTGTACTGTATTATCACTTGTAGGTCTTACTTGGTCTAGGTGTGCCTTGGATAAGAAACCAAAGATACCCATACTAGTTACAAATACTAAAACAATAACAGACGTTGTTAAATATGCTTTTATTGATTGTGGTAGATTTGGATTCTTCCAGTTATGATATAACCAACTGGCGGCAACTAACTTACCAACTTCTAATGAAGTACCCATAGCAATAATTGCTACTTTAGCACCTGCAAATAGAGTTGCTAGTCCTATAATACTATAAGCGGCAGCAATACCTGATATAGATATGGCACTAGCTAGTACTACTAAAATGAAAAACAAATTTCTCATTATGGTTTAGTTTCTGGTAAGATTTTAACTTGCTTATCTTCCTCTTGAATATCGTTTAATACTTTTTCTACTTTACCCATTATGTTAATAACTCTTTTGTCATAATCTTCTGTAGTAGAAAACTTATCTAAAGTTTTTACTAATGCTTTTGCGTCTAGTAATTCACCGTCTTGTAATAATTTTGCTCTTAACTCTCTAAATTCTTTATATGCTGGGTGTTCATTTAATAATCTTATGTATTCTTTTACACTATTACATTTTGTTTCAAATATTCTAACACCCCAACCTGGCCACTTATCAACACCTTGTGGTAATAAATGTTTTTTAGTACTTTTAAATACTCTAATACCAAATAAGTTATTTGCTTCTACAGCAAATCTACTCTTACCCCAAGCACTCTCTAAAGCGGCTTGTGCTGTCACCATTTGAATAGGTACTCTTTTACTTGGTGGTGTATGATAATTTAAAAAATCAACACACTTGTTAAGTTCTATTATAAATTCTTTTGAGTTTGTATATTCAAAACTAGGTTCATTTAATCCTAATTTTTCTGCCCATTCAGCGTGTTCTATTCTAACTTCTTCTGTTGCTTGTTTAACTGCAATAGGATTAGGTGTAAATGTTCCTATACCATATGTTATAGTTGATATTGCAACAACTAATAATGTTGCTTTAAACCACCAATATGCTTTCTTGAAAAAATTAGATGTACTTGGTTTCACTTTCATTAAAACCTCGCTACTTTGTATTCATAACCACCGATTGATGGTTCATTTTTCTTTTGAAGAAAACTTATTTTACTTTGGAATTGTGCCATACGTTTAAATATCTTTTCTGCTTGTAATTCAGTAAAGTTATCATATATGTCTTTTGACCAATCACCAGTATAATAAGTCATAGAGAATTCGCCGTCTGCATTATCTATAAACTGTTGAATTTTGTCTGGAACCTTTAAGATTATTCTCTTTAAATAGTGGTCTAGTTCTTTTGTCTTTCTCACTTCACCCATAATATATCCTTTTTTTTATTATATATCTAATCCTATAGCATTCAGTTTAGGTCTAAAGCTATAAAACATATCATTATGATTTCCTGTATCCCCTAAATTACTCATTTGAAACAGGTGTATCATTTCGTGTCCTAATGTGTCCACAAATTCTTTTTTATTCTTATAACTAGGTATCATTTCTAATACGTAGTTTCTAGTTCCTTTTCTTTCTTGGTCATTAATAACAACTTGACCCCACACTCTAGGATATTCTCTATCCTTTATTTGTTTAATTTTAATATCATTAAACGGAGATAGTTTACCATCAAATACGTGTTTATTAATAAGTTTAAAATACTTTTTAATATCTTTAAATGTAGTTTTATACTTACGAGTTTTCACTTCGGCCAATTCCATCTTTAGTCTTTTTTTGACTTTCTGCCTTTTACTGGTTTTGGTTCTAACTCTTTTAGCCATTGCTTTTTCCTTTTTCTATCTCCTATTTCTAAAAAAATAAACATTACTAAACTTGATAAAATTATAATCAATAGTTCTTTAGGAACATATTGATATATCCAGTTCAAGGTATTAACTATGTTTTCAATTACACTCATAGTTACTACCTTTTAAAAGAGCACATTTAAACTCTTTATCATTTTGTTGTCTGATTTCACTAGCAAGACTATCTAGTATATTTGGTAGGTGTTCTTGTAATACGCCACTAAATTCATTTATCATAACGTATACTAACCTGTGTAGTTCTTGCTCCATTAAAGCAGTATGGTCTACACCGTTTCCACTCACGTTTTCTTTGATAACGTGTGCTATAACTGCTTTGTTATAATCATTTGCATTAGCAACATTGGATAGACTTGTTAGTCCAAACCATAATGCTAAATTCAATAATATAATAAACATCACTTTTTTCATAATATATTTCTCTCCTAATATTTATTGTTTATATGTGTCTATTATACACATTTCCACAAGGAAAGTCAAGCACAATAAACCCTTGTTTTATAAGGGTTTTTTAACAAAGTGTTCTATTTTTGTTCTTTTTTCTGGTACAATTCGTTCCATCCAAAAGCGTCTTTCACTACCGAGTCACTTAACCCTTTATAAACTCTATGTAAAGTTTTATCTTTTGCATTAAGCAATAATCTTGCTTCATCACTATGTAATCCTTCTAACATCTGGATAAACAAAGTTTCTTTTTGAGTTTTTGTAGTTTTAGTATCTGCGCCTTTAATAAAATGCCACAAACGTTTCGCTTCAGTTTTAAGCATTGTATGCTCGCTACCTTTCGGTGCTGGATTTTCCATAAAAGGTGGTGTACCTTCTGGTAATTCCCACTCAATACTAGGATCAAATGATCCTTTTAAAACTGCTCTTAAAGATGGATGGTCGTATCTTTTTAAAACCTCTATCTTTTTAGCTTTATCTTTTGCGTTATTTACTTTAGTTAAGACTTCTGAAAATAACAAGTCACCTGAACCGCTTGTAGCAGCCATTGCTTGCATAGAAGACTTACTCATTAATGATGGATGTTGTTTTGGTTCTTCTGCCATTTTATACTCCAATTTATTAATTTAATCATATATCTATTTATATAACTTATCTACCTGTTCCGCTGTTAATCTTCTCCCTATACTCCAAAATAGCGTCTTTTCTTTTGTAGTATCTATATTCTCTCTCATCCATTTATGTGCTTTACCTTCGTATATATCGTCAATAAAGCCATTACCAACATCTTCCCATACTGACTTTGAATATGGTAAAGTTGTTTTGTACATTTCATAATCTTGAAACTTCTTAAAACCTGATTCAAGATTACTAAATTGATTTAAGTACTCATCAATTTTTTTACTACGGTCAACAAACGTGACCCCTATAATTCTTTTTACCTTTTTCTTAAACTTCTCTATACCTTTTATGATACCTGCAAACTGTATACCACTACCTACTGAAATTACTATGTTGTCTAACTTATCAGGTATGTTTTCAACTTGATTAGCAACACTATCAAATATTGATTCAGGATTCGTAGCAGCACTATTACCAAACTTAATTAACATATAACCTTTTTTAGATATTACTTTCTTTTTTAATCCACTATCTATTGCAACTGTATATCCGTGACCTGCAACGTTTTCAATATCAGCACCATAATGTCTTGATAATCTCATCATATGGTGGGTATCTATTGTTTTAGGTGTTGTACCACCCACACCTATGACACATTTAAAACCAAAGTCTTGAGCAACTGCCGCTATGATAGGTGCCTGTGGACTATTAACAGATGAACCTGTAACTACTCCACCATTATATTTGTTTTTAATTTCATCTTTTAATTCTCTAAACAAGCAAATTGCCTGTCTTGTTTTTCCTCCATTAACATTATCTCTACCATAAGGAGCATAATAATCATCCCTTTTGTAATAAATGTTATTGTGAATTTCTACTGGAGTTAAATCAGTTGTTTTCATAGAGTTAATTTTAATGGTATCATACAGTTCTCACACTCTTCTGCTAAATGATAGTTTAATATACCCATTAAAAAAACTGCTATTGCAACTGCATTTAAAAATATCAATGCTCTATCGTGCCACAACATACCAACAACAAACCAACCTGATACACCAACTAAATGTATGTACATATTTAAAGGATAAACATCCATTGATGTTAATGCCATTGCCGATAGTATTATAAAGGAGCTAATCCATTTTATATACCAAGATAAATCGTGTAGAGGTGTTATTTTATTAATTTCAAATTTCATAATTCCTTTTATTAAGACACAGGCGAATTTTATACATATATGGTCGCCTGTGTCAATCGTATTGGTTACGATTCAATTACGCAATTAATTATATGCGTATTCAGTACCGTACAGTTTAGTTATCCCAGCAGCTATAATAGCTTTTGTAGGAGTACCCAATCTATAAGATGTACCTGAAGATGATTTATTAATATAAATCATATGACCTTTTGAACGTAGTTTATCAACCATCGCTCTTGGTGATTGTAGGTCAAATCTGTTTCTTAAAACTTTCCAAGAAACTGGCTCACCTTTCTCAAATAAGTTTACAACTTTTTGAGTTTTAGACAGTCTTTTTCTGCCTTTAGTTGCTGTTGCAACTTTACTTTTTGAAAAAAACATAATGTTTCTTCCTCCTTTATTTTTGCTTTTTAAAGTCTGCATAGGACTATTCCTCCACGGAATTCTTCAATTTCTCACACTTGCTACTATCGCCTAGACAATCAAAAAATTTATCTAAAGCATTAAATGTAGGTTTTTCTTTTGCACAACCTACAAAGGCAAGTAATACTAATATCATTAAACTATTTTTTATCATCATCCCCATTTAAATCCATATCAGATTCAAACATATCTGATCCATCTTGTAAATCGTTTAACTCTTCTTTAAATTCTTTATTAAAAACTTGTTTATTTGGTGACTTCTTCATAAAACTTGAATAATCTATCCTGGCAGCACTCGCTTTACCACCTCTAGTAAATTTTATTGCAACCATTTTATTTGCCATTAATTGAGCGGCGTGTGCCATATTAAAATCTCTATAAATTAAACCTCTTATACAATCAATAACTAACGCAAGGTCTTTTGTAAATGTTTCTCTATTAGTTTTCAATCCCATATCACTAAATTTTCTTAATAAATCAAATCCAATTTCATCTACACTACCTTCAATAAACTCTCTAGTCTGTTGCTCTTTTAATCGTTTTGTAAATGGAGAATCTTGTGGTTGAGTTATTTTCTTCTTAATTCTGTTTTCAGGAAAAATAATTATCTTTCCTTTTTTATCTTTATCATTAGTCACGTGTAATCTCACCTTTAAAATTTACTAAACCTTTATTGTTAAAATATTCTATTAGTTGATTATATCCGCCGACTAGTTCACCTTCTATTTTAATTTGAGGCATTGCTCTTACTTTTTTACCAATGTCTTCAATTAACTTTGTAGGATCATTATTAAAATCTGTTTCTAAACTTTTTTCCGTATAAGTTAGACCAAGGCCTTTTAGCAAGGCCTTTGCCTTTACACAGTATACACAATTTTGTTTCGTATATACTGTGATATCTTTAATTACTAACTTGTCCATCTGAAACCTCTTCTTTTTTCATAAGTTTCTCAAATGACTTATTAGCGTGATACTTTAAGTTATAAGCGTCTGTAGCTTGTTCAATTGTGTAGTTGAACATTTTATTATATTCACCTAACGGCAATCTCAAACCTATCCAAGCTCTATAATAACCATTTTTTGTAAGGGTTACATCTTGCTCAAATATTTCATATCCTCTAACTGGTGTATCTTTAATAATATTGACCAATACAGATTCTACTTCACTAACAACGTTCTTACTGTTTGATTTACCAATTTCAGTAATAAATTGTTTCGACTCTTTATTCATCTCCCCTTTGATAATGTCTGCTAATTCAGCTTTCGCTATCATTTTAGCTTTCTCAATTGCGAGATTCAAGTCTGGTGAAACGCTAGTTCCAACTCCAAATATACATTGCTTCTCTTTACCTTTACCAAATCTTGCTGTATCACAAGCTTTAGTTTCTGAAAAGTCAGCCATATACCATTTTGGAACGGAATTAACTACTTTACCTTTTTCACTTTTGATTTTATAACCGCCTGCACAATTAGTCAACAATAGACCAAAGACAGCAACTGATAAAATCTTAATGTATTTGTTCATTAGTTTTTCACACTCCTTTGTACATTATATAACAGTTCTTGTAATAAGTCAACGCTGGATTGGGCATAACCCAAGAAATCCGAAGCACTAACTCCATATACAATAACTAATAGGAGAGCAATTATGATTAAGTTTTTAATCATTATTTTACCTTCCATTCTCCGTACTCATTTAAACACACTTTTCCGTACGATTTAAAAGCGTGATTTTTACGACTATAATATCTACAATACTCTGGTGTATAGACATCTTTGTAGTAAAACTGGGCAAAAAGTTCCCAATAAGAAGGTGTATCTGGTGTACCACTTCTTCCATCGGAACAATATAATTTTTCTTCTTTACTAATATCGCCATTAGCTTTTTGTTTTATAATAACTTTAACATAACAAAATTGTTCAGTATCATTTTTAGTTACTGGTTTTACATTATCATATAATATCTTTTGAGAACCATCTACAACTTTAGTACTACGTTGTATAGTTCCATCTGGATTATGCCACTCTATTTCCATTACTTCAGGTTTTTTCTCAAATGCTTTCTTATTTAAATCACAATCTACACAACCCCAAGCCATTTCCATACATAACAATACTGTTATCATAATTAACGTTGCATACATATAAATTTTATAATTTTTTGGATCCATATTAATTCACTCCTACTGGTTTCTCAATCCATCTACCGTCTGGCAACTGACAAGCAGTTCCAAATACTACTTCTCTATTAACATTACCAATTCCAATTAACGGCCATTGACTTGTTATATCTACTGTATGGTCATAATCTTTACATTTAAGTGGACCTACCATATAAGATTTTGTTATGTGTATAATTCCATTATTACCTGTATCTGCATTATACCAATTTGTATAAGATGAACCGTGTCCACTTGTATTTAAATGGTCTACAAATACTGCATTATGGACATCTTTATCACTCTTATATAAAATTTCTGCACCTGCAAAGGCGGCACCTACAGCACACGTAGCAATTAAGTAAGGATTATCTCCTATGTACTCTAAACATACTGCTGTTCCTGTTCCTGCACCTAACACGGCACCTGTATGTGACCTGTTAGCACAATTAGTTAGTAATAAACTAACTAGTAAAATCCATATTATTCTTGCGTATCTCATTACAAATTTTCTGACTATTAACACTTTTAACAATGTAATAATCTTCGTTATTATCAATTACATAATTATTAAAACCCTTTTCCTGCCAGAGTGTATGTGCTCTAGCAGTAATAGGTCTGAATAAATGTGTTCCATCATTGGCACTTGTACAAACAAAATCACCAATCATTATTCACTTTCCTTTTTGAATAACATATTCCAAGGCCATTGATTTTTTGCCTTGTTCCAATTAGCTTTTTGGAATTCAATTGTCTTTGCTTTCTCACTAGCAATCCAATTTGTTATAGCATTAACTTTATCATTAACAACTGTATTTGCATTTGCATTAGTTGTTAAAAAGATTAACACTAGTACTGACATCAAAGTTTTCATAATATATCCTCCTTCTTCAATGTAATTTAGGTTTAGTAAATGGTTCAATTCTATCTTTCGATTCATAAACTGAATCCATTATATCATCATAATGCTTTTTAGGCATAGTTGACTTCATTATTTTCAAAGTTTGTCCCAATATTGTCATCATAACCATAACTGGATCGTACTTACTCATCTGACTCATATTCCACTCGTGGAAATTATCAACTACGGTTTGTTGTGGGTCTAATACTTCTTTAAACTTTGGCATATTATCTTTTGTAGTTTCTATTCTTTCTTCTACTTCTATAATACGACTCTTCTCCTCCGTCATCTCCTTCGCCTTCAGAAGTTTCAAAAGCCATTTGTTCTGCATAAGTTCTACCGAACACACTTTTATAGAAATGGTCTCTAGGATTTGGTGAAGAATAAGCGGTTATTAAACTGTCCCACTTAATATCTACATCATACAATCCTGGGTCTTTCTCATTTAATTCTTTGTGGTCTTTACAAAACTGCAATCTGTTTGTATGGATATCGTTCTCTTTTTCTTCTATTGTTTTCTTGTCTGATAGTTCAATGTCTTTTTGTTTTGCTACATCAAACTCTTTATAGATGTTCTCTTTATTGTATATTGGTGTACTCATTATATAAGTTCCTTTCTCAATTGTATTAATATTAACATAAACCCTTGGAAATGTCAATCCTTAAAATAACCCCTATTTTACTCACTTTTTTGCATTTCCAACGCTCTAGCAGGGTCGCTGGTGAGCTTTTCCAACTGCTTTGATAGTCTGCTATAGCGGGATTATTCATCATTTTGTAGATTTAATGCAACATCAATATCTGATTCTGTCTTCTCATTATCAATTAATTGGTTTAACATATCAATTGCTGTATCTTTATTACCGTTCTCAACGTTCTCTTTAATAGAGATTAATACATCTGCTGTATTATCAAATCCGTTGATTGTTTGATTTTCTGTTAATAATGTCATATACTTTTTTCCTCCTATTCTTTGTGTTAAATCGTTTCTTAATATATGCTGTCTTACTTTCTCTCTTCTTTCTGGATCACTTAAATACTCAACTGGTTTCCAATCTTTACCGTAAATGGTTATATTCATATCATCTACATCATAATAGAATATCAGTTTATCGTATATAATTTTATTACTTACCATTGAAATACATTTGCCATTAATATTAATATTAACATACCTGGAATAACTATACTCAACGGCCAGAATTCTAAAAATTCTCTCCAAGCAGGTGGTTGTTTCATTTGTTTTTTTATATCTCTTTTAATTTCCATAACTAAATTATGTAAAGGTTCTCCTTTTTGAAAATTAGGAAAATCTAAATCACTCAACATTTTCACTTGATTATATGCTGATTGTACAGTTTTCTTTTTTAGTTCTACGTATATTGTTTTATTTTTCATCATATATTTTTATTGTGTTTTGTATTTCTTCCATATTAGGTTCTTCTAAAGTGGATCCGTTTCCGTTTTCTTCACTTGATATCAATAATACAATATAGTGTATTGCTTTATATAAATCCATTTTGTTTTTACCTTCTTTTTTACCGTATCTGCAAAGATATTTTATTGCATTTGATAAACTGAAATCTTTATCTATCTTTAAATGTCTTAATAAATCTTGTACTTGGAATCCTTCTTTAGTAGTAGAATAGTGTTTTGAATATGTTCCTTTAATATAGTCTAAAACTTCGTTTAATATTTTATCTTCATTATATTTCATTAGTCAGTATCTCCTTTACCGTTTATTTTATGTAAATCTCTTAATGATTTTTGAACACTTGTTAATTCTTCTTTTGGTTTATTAGATTTACTTCCAATATAGAAAGCAATACCAAATCCAATTACAGTTAAAAGCATTCCAATAATTCCTAAAAATATTAATGTATGATCCATTATTGTTTCTCTTTTTCTAACACGATTTTTAATTCACCGTCTTTTAAAACATATTTGTTATTTGGATTTAATGCTTCGTGTAAATCATCAAGTGGTTTACTCATACACTCTCCTGTTTCTGGATCAATTGTATCATCTTCTAAAGCATATGTGTCTAACTCAACATCACCGTTTTCTTTGGCGTTTTCTAAACCGTCATAGTCATCATAAACAACTTTTGCAATATACTTGGTTGTATCTGAATCTGTATAATTGGCGTCTGTCATATAAGTTTCAACACCGTTTTTTTCTTCTGTTAACTCTCTATTGATTTTTGCGTGGTCTATTCCGCAATCTGAAAGCAATTTATCTGCTTCATCTTTATCTTTTGCTAATACATCTTGCTCAATGCATAATGTATAGTATGTTTTTTTTCTGTATAGATTTTTACCGATATCATCTTTAAATACAGATATGTCTGTTATATCACTCATTATATATTCTCCGCTATTACTTCGTCAACATTAAATTCATCAATTCCAGTTAGGTTGACGTTATTAACTGCAAGGATTTTGTTTCTAGCAATATCAATACTCATTATATTACTTTTAACTTCTGATAATATTTTATCAACTGCTTTTTCTGCTTCGTCTGTTGCCCATTGTTTTACTTTACTCATTAGTGTAGTCCTTTCGCTTTTTCTATTTTTCTTTTTATTGGGTTTAATTTATATGTTAATTCTGGATTAAAATCTTTTCTAAAAGATTGTCTGTCATATGATTGACCGTAATCATTAAACATATGTTTATCGTTTTCTGCAACATCACCAAATACTTGTTCATAAGTTTTATAGTATTCGTCTTGGTCAATTAATTCAATTCTAGTTGAATTTGCAAAATTTGTTGCTGGGTCTTTATAATTCCAATCACAATGTTTAAGTACTTTCATCTTCATAGATTTTGTATTAAACTTATCTTTGAATTTATAAGGAACGTTTCTGTAGATTGTTTCGTATGCGTAGAAAAAATCGCCTTCGTGTTCGGGATCCATATACTCTCTTAAATAACATACGTTAAAAGTATAGTCTACTTTATTTAATTTAACTTTTTTCAAATTGTTCATAGTGTTTTTTTTCATAGTATACGTATACTATACAGGTTTTTTACTCAAAAGTCAAGTAAAAAAAACACTTATTTTATGCGATTTTTAGAGATATTTGTTCTTGTTTTGTTCTAATTCCACTCTTTTTTGACCCAATCCTGGTCTGAATCGTGTGGTAAAGGTCTACCGTGAAATACTGCAACCTTGGCTTTTTCTTTCTTTTCAAATGTCCATTTACTCTTATCAAATCTAGGGTCTTGTCTGCTGAACCATTTGTATGAAAATGACCATTCGTCTGGCATAACTTTTAGGTATTGACTACCTTTTACTAGTTTTGACATTGCGTTTTGGTCACCTTGTAGTTTCATCAAGTCTGTCTTTTGTTGTAAAAATGGTTTCCATACTAAATCTGTTGCAACTTCATTATTAAATTTCATTATACTAGAATTATACTCTTTTGTCAATATGTTAAAATCGTTTATTACCCCAAATGTCATATCATCACCAAATGTCGCTAACTCATTAATGTTATCTAAAATAACTACATCTAAATCCATATATAAACAAGGACCTTTTAAGTCTGCTTCTTCACTAAACAGTTGCATTTTATTCCACCAACCATCATAGTCGTGAAATCTAAACTTTCTAAACTCTATATCACCTTTTAATATCTTTTGAGGTTTTACGTGGTCTGAAAAACATATAAACTTATGAGGTATGGTTAAATGTCTTTGTACCATATTGTATAGCACTTGTACATAATCTAGTGAATACTTTGTTCCATAATATACACATACAAAATTCATTATACACTATTCCAAGAAATCATTATCCTACTTCCTGACCCTTTAAAAGGATAAACTCCGTGTATTACATTACTCGGCCAAACGAAGTAATCTCCATCTTTTGGACTCCAACTAAACACTTTATTATCTGATACCCAATTTATATTACCTTGTGGTTGTTTCATTTCTGGTATTTTTAAATAAAGACCACCAGATATACCACCAACTCCTTGATGATTATGTAGCATATGGAAATCTCCTTCTTTCATTAAAACTGCCCACAATTCTTTTATACTTCTATTTTTTGATTCATATTCATATGTTATATCATTAATTAAATCAACTACCTTTGGATTATAAGGAACCCTTTTCACTTTTCCATTTTGAATAGTTGCTTTTTGTACCTCATCTATAAAATCTCCTGTTACAACTCCACCATCTTCTTCTAACAAATTACAAATATAATCTGTTACTGCAACGTCTTTTCTATTACCTTGCAACATAGAAATGCCTTCTTCTCCAAATGGTTTAATTATCATACGTTTTGTTCCTGTAATATTCTATAAGCAGTTCCATCTTCAATTTCAGGTATTGTAAATTGATTTTCTGCAATCATTTTTAACCACTCATTTACAGTCTTTCTTCCTGCTCTCATAGGTTTCTTTATATACTTTATATCCTTTGATGATATAAATGAGCATATATTTCTTTGATGGCATATAACAGGTACTTGATTTAATATTGCGTCAACACCAGCTAAACTCATATTGGTTACCAAACAATGACAATCTTTTAAATCATCTTTTATATCAGTATCCCACCATTGATTGCCAGGTCTAGGTTTGTTTCTAAACTTAATAGGCATATCTGTATGTTTTTTAATCTCTTCTGTAACTTGTTTAATCCAATCGTCTTGACTTATTCCATTAATATGGTAAGTTACCGTTTGAGAAGAAGGTGCTACTAGTATATGAGTTGTTTCTCCAGTATTCCACCCTTTAAAATCTACATCTATCCCAAGATGCTCTAGTTTCTGTAATCTTGCACCTGGTCCTACTTTACCTCTAATCGTGTGAATATTACCTTTACATATTCTAAAATATGTCTTATCGTAATCGTGTATAATCGGTTCTGGATATCTTGTAATTGGTTGTGTTAAATAACCAACATCTACATACCACCACTCTTCATTTTTTTCTATGCACTCTCTTATACCTTGTATATTCTTACCTGCAAGTCCCCAAAAAAAGTGTGTAGGTCTGCCTTCACTTGACCATCCTTTTTCTATGGCAGGAAACAATTGTTTACTTAAACATTTATCCCAAGGTATATTATGAGTTATTATCATACGTTTCAAATACTGTATTCAATGGTTGGTTACATCTAACAAAACTTGCACATTTAGGAATATCTTTTAATCGTCTTGCACCAATATATGTACAACTTGAACGAACACCTCCTAATAAATCTTCTATCGTTTCTTTAACAGGTCCTCTATCTGGTAATATTATTGAACGTCCTTCATTACCTCTATAACCATCTTTTCTTTTTCCGTGTACTTCTCTTGCTCTATCAGAAGACATACCATAAAATTCTCTTTTACCATCTTTTGATTGTACTTCACTTTCATTATGTCCTGCTAACATACCACCCAACATAACAAAATGAGCACCTCCACCAAATGCTTTCGCAATATCTCCTGGCATATTACAACCACCATCTGCAACTATATGACCACCAACACCATTGGCGGCGTCAGCACATTCTACTACTGCACTAAATTGAGGTACACCTACACCTGCCATAGTTCTTGTCGTACATACACTACCTGGTCCAATACCTACTTTAACTACGTCTGCACCTTGTATAATTAGTTCTTCTGTCATTTCAGCAGTTACTACATTACCTGCAATAATAGTTTTATCTGGATACTCTTCTCTAACTGCACCAACAAAATCTGAAAAATTTGTATGATATCCATTTGCAACATCTATTGTAATAAATTTAACATCTGGATAACTCTTCAATACTTTTTGCATTGTAGAATAATCTTCAGCGTCATCATCCCATAACTTACCTGTGCCTGTACATACTGATAGATATTTTAATTTAATACCTTCCCCAACTGCTTTTTTCCATTGTTCTAGTGTTGTTGTCTTCGTAATCGTGGTCATCATCTTATACTCTTGTATAACTTTCGCCATACTAAAGGTTCCAACACCATCCATATTAGACGCTATTATTGGACAACACTCATATGTTTCACCAGAATTTCTAAATGTAAATGACCTAGTCATTTCTACATCACGTCTTGATGATAATGTTGACCTTTTAGGTTTTAATAATACGTCTTTGTAATCTAATTTTATTTCGTTATCTAATCTCATATTCAAAATTTTGGGTTACCTCATTTATGTTAATTTGTTTTGCACCATTTCTAATATGAAAGTGTGTCGCCACAGGTGTTAATGGGGACAACGTTATTACTCTTTCAATTTTGTTCTTTTTAGCATATTCTAATATTTTGTTTACTATCTCTTTACCTGCACCTCTTTTTCTTGACCATACTGTATATGCAATAGCAATTTTCTTTTCATTTTTTAAATGTGCTAACTCACTCATAATATCTAGTTCTTTTACACTTGAAGGAACATCATTAGTAAATGCTATACATATAATACCTTCAATTTCATCACCATATTTTAAACCAAATATCTTACGACCATTTGTTATTCGCCAACCTAAAGTTAATTCAGGTCTAACTGGATCTTCCGATACGTCTATATTATCTAACTCAACAAGTTCAGTACCCTTTACCCATTTAAAAAAATCTGATAATTTACTTTTTAATACTTTCATCTTTTCTTTCTTTTCATTATCCAAGCAAGTATACCTGACAAGAAAGCAAATAAAGCTCCAATACCTAATCTCATTGTACTTTTCTCCAAGCAGTTCCGTTTCTTATTTCTGTCATAGTAAATTGATTTGCTAGTAAACTATATATCCAGTTCAATCTACCAGGTTTTATAGGTTGTTCTATTTTACTAAAATCTGTTAACCCTATTGGTACACCCATATTCATTTTATCACAAAATACAGGTACCCCATTTACAACAGCGTCAACTACAACTGCTGAATTATGAGATACTACAGCATATGCACTTTGTACTTCTTCTCTTAAAGGTTTCATACTTTTTTTATCTCTTACTTTAATAGGTCTGTCTGTATGTTGTTTTAAAATTTTTATAGTATCATCTACCCAACTACCTATATTATGATATGCTATTTGAAAATGAGAAGGTGCTATAATTAAAATATAGTCGCCATTAGTTTTCCAAGGTTTTAATTTTATATAAGGTTTATACTTTTTAATTCTTTCGTGGTCTTCATCTGTTAGTTCTTGTATCGTTTGTATATGATAATGATTTTTTGTTAATCTATATATTCTTTCGCCACTTACCTTTGATGGTTTATGTCTATTACCATATAAGTAAGCGTGGTCAAAATAATAAAACTCTTTACTTTTTTTTAAAAGTTCGCCTGTGCCTCTTAATATTCCAAAACAAGCAATGGGTTTATTAATATCAACATTGTCAACTGTATGTAATGTTCCCTTTGCACTTTCAACAAAAGGTTTTACAACTTCATCTGTCGCTGGTCTTGTCAGTAGTCCCTGGATCATCATCTATTTCTTTTGTTGCAAGTTTTGTTTCCCATTTATATATTATATTTTGTAATGATTGAAAATGTGGATTATTAGTATGTACTAAATCGTCCCTAACCTTTTTAATTTCTTCTAATAATTCTCTAATCATTTTACCATATTTGTTTCAGTTGTTTCTCTTTTCAATTTGTGCCATTCATCTGCATAATCACATTGTAGATAATCTACAAACCAAGGTCCACCTTCTGTAAAATGGACATTCTTAACATCATCTTTACGTGGATATTCGCCAACTAACCAATTCCACTCTAATGGTAGTTCTCCAATTAAACTATCGTTCTCTAACCATTTAAATTGATGTAATTGTAATCCTGTAGCAGTATTAACGTAATCTGGTGTTAATGCTGTACACTTATCACAATTCATTAACATAAAACTTGACCAATTTTTCTTTTCATATTTTGTTTGAGTTTGACCTAAAAATTTCTTTGAGTTTCTTGGTATGTAATCGTGTTTACATACTTGGACAGCATATTTCTCATCACGTAATCTCCATAATTCAGCAACATCTGTCATCATTAACTGGTCACAATCCATAAACAATGCCCAACCCTTATAATTCATAAGGTGTGGTACTATAAATCTACTAAAACTAAATTCAGTTGATTCTATATTACTTCTTTCTCTAATAAAATTATCTTTTATATTAGGAAGATATATTGGTGTAATAGCAACAGGTCTTGTACTACGTTTTAATATACTATATGCAAGTACATTAAATGCTACCTTTTCTTTACTATCATATCCTACAAAAATGTTAATCATTATAATTTTCTTACAATATGCTTTCTCAATTCTTTTACAAAAAACTCTATCTTATCTATCGTTGCAATCAAGGTAGGGTCTGTAATATATTTACTTTCTTCTTTTAACTTATCATATTCTTTTAGAGGTATAGTTACAGTTCTACTTTCATTTTCAAAACTTGCGTCTAATCCTCTTTGGTTGTCATCATTATCTGTCATCTGTTTTTTCTCCATTCTGGACTATTTGATTGTCTTTTTCTTGGTCCTTTTCTATGGTCTATATATGGATTAATAAAACTATCTCTTGCCATTATATGTCCATTACCACCATCACCTAAAGGTTTTTCATTATACCTGGGATCGTTTTTAAACATTTGCCTAGTTGCGTCCAATGTATGGCAATCTGTCCAAAAATTCTTTCCTAATTTGTTTATTGTATATACTTTATCTGTTTTATACCAATCTCTATATGCATTAAAAAAATCCGTGCATAAACTTGTAGTATGGTCACTTTCTGGCTTAACATTAAATGCAACAAGACCTGTTTCTGTATATTGATTTGGTCTATCATAAAATGATAAAAATGTAAGATTTGGTATAAGTTGCTGATACCAAGTACCTGGTATTGTGTCCATAAACTTACAATCACTATCTACATAAATTACTTTATCACCTCTATGTCTTGCCGCTGATTGAGCAAATACTTTATAACTAAATCTTATTGCTTCTTCATAAAAAGTATCTGCCTTTCTATGTTTATTTCTTTCAACAAAATCTTTTAAATCTGGTTCGTAATCATATATATGTAGATAATGCACTCTATCTACTTTAGGATAATACATTGGATTATCCTCCACAAAAACATACATCATTGGTATTTGTTTTGTTGCCACAAACGTGTCAATTAATTGATGAGCATATTCATCATACAATTTTTTATTAAATGTTGTACAAAATACGTAATCAGCTGCCATTTTTATATCTCCTAAATACATTTGTCTGGTGAATCATAATCAAATCCTGAAACTCTATCAAGTCCAATCCTTTCTATATCTGCGTCAACCATTTCTTCCATTAATGATTGAACATTGTGTTTGTGTTCCCAACCTAATACCTCTCTTGCCTTACTAGCATCCCCTTGTAATACATCAACCTCGGCTGGTCTTAAATGTTTTTTATCAGTTGTTATAATTAATAAGTTGCCATCTGTAAAACACTCACCATCTTTCCAATGATGTGGAATCTCTTTATAATCTAATGCCATATCTGCAAATTCTTTTACAGTATGAATTTTACCAGTTGCTAATACATAGTCATCTGGTTTATCGTGTTGTAGCATTTGCCACATACCTCTAACAAAATCTTCGGCGTGTCCCCAATCTCTTTTTGCGTCTAAATTTCCTAAAACAATAGGTGTACTATCTTTCATCCATTTTGCTAAACCTTTTGATATTTTTCTAGTTACAAAGTCCTCACCTCTATGTGGACTTTCGTGATTAAATAAAAGACCACAACAAGCAAACATATTATATGCTTCTCTATAATTAATTGTTATGTGATGAGCATATAGTTTTGCAACACCATATGGTGACCTCGGCCAAAACTTCGTTGTTTCTTTTTGTGGTGTTTCAAATACTTTTCCATACATTTCACTTGTACTTGCTTGATAAAATTTTATTTTAGGATTTACTTGTCTAATACTTTCTAGTATTCTTAAAGGACCCATTGCGTCTATTAGAGTAGCAAGTTCTGGTTGTTTAAATGATAACCATACAAAGGATTGTGCCGCTAAATTATACACTTCGTCTGGTTGAGTTTCTTCTATTGCTCTTCTTATGTTTGCCTGGTCTATTACATCAAGTTCAACAAACTCTATTTGGTCTGTAATACCCATTTCATCTAGTCGCCAATGTTTTGGTGATGTACTTCGTCTTTGTCCACCAAATACTTTATAACCTTTTTCTAATAATAACTTAGCAAGATAGGCGCCGTCTTGTCCAGTTATACCTGTTATTAATGCTCTTTTCATTTTACTTCCTTTATTATACTGTATACCATATCAATGTTTAATGTTAAATCTCTTATATCATTTCCTATAAACAAACCATTGTTATGGATATAATCTGCATTAGGACAACTATTATTATAATATTCAAGATAATCTATTACAGGATTTTTCATAAAGTTTCCTGCAACAATAGGTCTACACTCTACTCCATTTTCTATAAGTTTCTTAACAACTTCATCACGTTTACCTTCTAAATTGTTTTGTAATACTAGTGAGAATCCAAACCAACTAGAAGTTCCTATTTCTTTCTGTAATAAAACATCTTGATTATTTTTAAATCTTTCTTGAAAATATTTAGCATTTTTAATTCTTTGTGTTCTCATTTCAAATTCTTTTTTAAGTTGCACACTACCTATCGCACCACTCATTTCTAATGGTCTAACACTATATCCTGGAGTTACAAACGTAAAACTATCTTTAAATTTATCTCCAGTCTTCTTATAAATCTTATTATCGTCTGGTAAATCTCGGCACCAACCGTGTGCTCTTAATGACCTTAAATAATCTGCGTCATCTTTATCTCTACAAGCAATCATACCACCTTCCATTGTTTGTAAGTGATGTGAAAAGAAGAAAGAAAAACTACCTAAATCGCCAAACGTTCCACAATATTCATAGTTATATGTCTGAGCACCTAAACTCTCACAATTGTCCTCTATTAACATAATATTGTTTTCTCTAGCAATATGCATTAATGAATAGTGGTCACAGGAGTTACCTAAAAGATTAACTGCAAATATAGCGCAAGTATCATCATTAATTGCTTCTCTAACTTTATTAGGGTCTATATTTAAAGTTTCTCTATCTACATCTACAAAATTTAATTTGAAACCGTATTGTTGTAATGGAAAATATGTTGTTGACCAAGATACAGCAGGCACAATTATATTACCACCTTTTTTATATTTTAATTTTAACAATGCTATCATTAATAGATTGGCAGTTGAACCACTATTAACCATAACTGCGTCTTTACATCTAAAATAGTCGGCAAACTCTTGCTCAAACTTCTTGACGTGAGGACCCATTGTATATCGTCCACTTTTTATAACTTCTTGTATTGCGTCTAGTTCTTTTTGATCCCAAGTATCACAAGCTAATGGATATTTCATAATTTTCCTATATATTCATTTTAAATACATCATACCACACGGCAAAGGATAGTATAGTAAATAATTGTTTTTGTGATTTTTGTCCTATATTTGCTAATATAGTTTCTTTACCACTTTTATTTAAACCTTTTTTCCATCCTTCCGTACTCATATATTTATCATCTATATCAGCAGGGTTATATTCAAAAATTTCTTGCATTTCCTTATTCATTAATAAATGTCTAATATAATCTTTCAATGTACTATTATGTGGAGCTGGATTAGAAAATCTTCCTATTATACCTTCATCTGTAGGAAATCTCCAACCTGTTTTTGCTCTTTTTAATATATAATGTGGTAATCTACTATAATAAGCAGTTTTTAATAATGGTTTATTATGCCTAGACCAATCATTAAGCATAAAATCATCATTAACTTTAAACTGACTAGGTATACTTCTTATATAATCTCTAAATGTTTTATTCAACATAGGAAATCTTCCTTCTAAACTCCACTTCATACCTAACTTATCATTTCTAATTAAAAAATCTTCTGATAATGTATTCAAGCATTCTATAAACATAAAATCATTTATCTTATCGCCTTGTAAACCACCTGTAGGAAACCAACTATCAAAATATGCCATTTGGTCATCAAGACTTGCCCATAACTCTTTATTTTGTAATTCTTTATGTTCAGAAGATAATGCTTTTAATTTAGTTCTCCATTCTGGTTTTCTATGATGTTTATAACCACATAATAATTCATCTCCTCCATCACCACTTAAAGTTACTGTTATACCATTTTGTTTTATAAATTTATTTACATTGTAATACACAGGTAGACTTTTACTTTGTCTAGGTTCTTCTAAAGCTAATATTGTATCTCTCATAGTATCTACATAATTTTTCTCATTTATAAGTATCTCTTTGTGTATACCACCATACAATGCTGATGTTTGTTTTGCCAAATCGGGGTCTTGATTAAGTCTACTTTTTCTATCTCTTAATATAAATCTGGAGCTAAATGTATTTGGTTTTGTATCTAGTGATTGTGTCATTTCATATAATATAGATGTACTATCAATACCACCACTTAAAAATAAACCAATCTCTCTACGTCCCATTAAAGTCTGTTTAGTCGCCTGATATAATCTATTTCTAACTTCTTCTGAAATCTTACCTACATTTTTAACTGGTATTTGTTTTACAAGTTCATTATTAAGATTAGATGATGTTCTTCGTTTTGTGTTAAGATTAATTTTAACATACTCACCTGGTACTAATTTCTTTATACCTTTAAATAAAGTTAAATAACCAGAATTGTATCCTTGTTTATAATAATGTTTAAATCCTTCTTTATCTACTTTTCTTTCAAATCCTATTGCTAATAAACTTTTAATTTCAGAAGAAAATGCTAACTTATCATTTATATAACCATAATATAAAGGTTTCGCACCATTACTATCTCTAGCAAGTATTAATTCTTTTTTCTTTTTATTATAAGCGGCAAAGGCAAACATACCATCTAATTTTTTAATAAATGATGAACCTTCTTTTTCTAAACCTCTAATTAAAACTTCTGTATCTGTATTAGTTCTAGTTTTAAAACCTAATTCTTTATAATTGTATATCTCTCCATTATAAACTAATACCCAATCATTATGAAACCAAGGTTGTTTTGAATTTTCTGTAGTGTCTATAATTGATAATAGATTATGACCTAAAGTAATATCTTCATCACTCCATTGACCATTACCATCAGGTCCTCTATGATGTGCTTGGCACAACATTTCATCCATTAACTCTTTAGACCTACATAATATTCCGTGTATCGCACACATTATCTTGCCTCTTTACCTCTTACATCCCTTTTACAAACTATACAAGGAGAACCTTTAAACCAATCTGCTTTATTAATTCTTTCTCTCCATTCTGTATAGTAATCACTAGTATAGTTTAAAAATAAACTAGGTTCTTTTTTTAAATTACCTACTGCCCATTTACTATGGACTTCTGGTGTCAACATATCACAACAGATAGTCATTGAACCATCATACTCTATAAAAATTCCTCTATTCATACTCGTACAAGGTTGTGTTCTTCTATAACCTAAATCTATTGGTACACTACCTGCTCTATTAGTTCCATTCTTCCAATAATTTCTTGCGTGAATAGAACCTTTGAATTGTGGCAATCTGTATATAATCCAATCTTTATTTTTATGTTCCTCTGGATTAATTCTTTCTGCACCTATTCTATTACATATATGATTGATACGTTCAAATACTTCGTTTTCATCATAAACAGTTGTACCATTTTTTAAATACGCTTGCATTGCTATATTATCTACGCCTGCGTCTATCAACTCTTGTATATACTTTTTATTAAGATAATCTGAATTGGTATTAATATTTAATTTTGCTTTAGGTATATACTTCTTTGCTATTCTAATTCTATCTAATATTGCTTCTTTATCTGCAAGTGGTTCGTGATATCTTGTAAAATCTATACGACCATCAAAATCAATTTCACCTAGTTGTTTCATTATACTTACATACATTTCATCTGTCATATAAATTGTATTCTTTTTATCTCTTCTGTTTACATCTTCTCTTGACAATGGACAAAATGTACAAGTTCTATTACAATAACTATGAATACCTATCTCTACTGAATATATATTTTTTTTAAATAATTCTTTACTTTGTTCTAGATTCATTTACACTATAAAAAGTATATTTTAAAGTTATCTCTTCACCTTTTTTTATATCTCTTATACTATAGAGATAATACTTATCATCTACTTTTTCCTTTATTGTATTAGGATTATCACTATGATTAATGAAACCTCCTAAAGGAGTTCTTATTAATTCTGCACCAACTACTAACCAACCTAATCCTATCTTTGTATTGTCATCAATATCTTCTTTTGCAAACAATCCTGAACCGTGGATTTTACTTACTTTAATTTCTAATTCGTGTGGTAATGGTTGATACATTATTTTTTATACCTCGGATCTTCTACGTCCCCATAATGTAAATAAGACATCATAACATATTTTGGTCCACTAGTTGGTTTTAATCCAGCGTGTGGATTAGTCCAAAAAGGTGGAAACATTAACAATCTTCCTGCTCTTGGTTTAACTAATATTTCAGGTTTTGGAAAATATGTATGACCACCTGTTTCAACATCATTAAGATATAATATATAAACTAAAAATCTTTTTGATGAATCACCCATAGAACGAACAACATCTACGTGTACTTTAAATTGGTCTTCGTCATTAGGCATATATTTTTTTATTCTTATATTTTCCATATCTATTACTGGTGGAAAATCTAAATCTTTAATATTCAAATTTTTCATAAATTCTAATTTATATTTTTCCATCATTGCAACAAATTTCTTTTTAGGTTCTTTCCAAAAATCTGAATCACCATATTTGTCTATATCTATTTCAGTAAAGTTTTTACGACCAGTTTTAAATTCATCTACCTGTGTTTTATCAAATTTGACTACCTGTTCAAACTTCTCAATAATCATTTGACAATCTTTAACTGGCATTGCCCAATTATATATCATCAAATTACTTTGAGCAAATTCGTCTAATAGTTGTTTAGGAAATTCATCTTGAAATTCAATTAATGGTTTCATATTTATTAACCTCTTCTTGATATGCACGAGCATTTGTAGTTGGAAAACTAGCAGGTGCTAAAAATGTTTGTCTAACTATTGCCGCTTGTTCATCTTTATTATTAACAAAGTATCCTTCTATATGGGTAAACCCATTTCTCTTTGCCCAATACACTCTTTTATTACCTGTGTGTACTGAAATGCCAGGTATACAATTTCCTTCTTCGTCTTTCTTCCATCTTCTTTTTAACCAATAGTGTTCTAAATCTGTATAGATAATAGGAAACTTCATACCTGCACTTTCAATACTAGTTTTAAAAGCAGGATATCTTTTTATCATCCATTCATAATCAGCAGTTAACATTAAATCTTTAACAGGCACTATTGTAACTTTAGGTTTTATTCCTTTTAATGGTGCGTGTTGACAGATTACATATTGTCTTGCTTTTAATAATTTCATATATTTAATTCAAAAACATCAAACTCAATGCCTTCTAACTCTTTTGGTTTACCTTTAGGGTAGTCAGGCCATACTTGGAATTCTTCTCCTGTTGTATCACTTTTGCAACCTGCAACTAACCAATCCCATTTAAACTCTCCATCTACAACAAACTCGTTCATCACTTCGTATCTTCCATCTGGTTTTTGTAAAAGTAATTCTTTTTTACACTCTTCCATACTTTTATACCAACCTTCCATTTGAAAAGTTTGTTGTGTTTCTATTGGACTATGCCCAATTAGATATGCAAGTATTAATATTTTAAAGTCGCCCATAATGTGCCTTTGCTATATACCAACTATCAACTATATCTGATACTGGATTGCCTGCTTTTGTTGTGTCTAATAATTTCTTTAAATCTGTTTTTGTATCTTTACAAAATTGTTCATACATCATTTCTTTATCTGCATTACCCTTACCTGTTGCAAGTTTCTTAACAACACTTGGTACAATAACACTATATTTGTATTTTTGTTCTGCTAATCTATATTTAAGTATGCCACAATTTTCTGCTATTTGAAATAATGCTTGACCTTTAGAACCATAAGAATAGTTTTCTATTGCTATTGCTAATGTATCTATATT
>VTLG01004107.1_pt1 | contig 37568 bp, 46 predicted proteins | sample 4694571 | NCBI WGS metagenome assembly VTLG01 (sample SAMN12604809, study PRJNA352737) | marine metagenome | biome: ENVO:00000447; feature: ENVO:00000209|ENVO:00000569|ENVO:01000036; material: ENVO:00002151; isolation source: viral sequences binned using virsorter ...
TTATTTTCCTTTGCCGTAACCTTTCGGCTTTTTACTTCCTTTTTTTGGCATGACATTCTCACAATGTTGGTTAGATACTATTGATGGGGTATTATATAAAAAAAGTTCGCGCAGATTTTGGGAGGGTAGGGTCGGCATGGAAGGCCAAAACTAGCTGGTAATAGTAGTGGTAAACCCTACCAAATGCCCTAAACTCTAATAAAATAAGGAAGTCAGCTGTTAATTGTCGCTAAAAAGTCGCTGAAGTATTTAAAACTTAGAAATTCTTATACGTGATCGGTTGAACAGACAAAGAATAAGAACCTACATCAACTACCATCCTCTTGTCTTATCCACGAGCAAATAAACTCCGTCTTTATCCCTGTTGCAACATCAGTTGGTTTATTCCTTATCCCACCTAACGGTTGCAATTGCCTTCTAATCTTATCAAGGTTATCAAGCTGTATTCTTCTCCAAGTTGCCTCTGTCATGGTTTTTGGTGCTTCACCATCCAATATATCCTGCATCTTATCAGCAATGATCTCACCTTGAATTGCCCTAGCAGCTGAATACCTCTTAAAGATCTCTTCATCTTCTTGGATATGTTTCATTACTGTTTGTCTATGAGGCATTCCTTCAGCCTTGCAAATAGACGTTAAACTCTCACCATCCATAAGCTTTTCATAAATAAATTCCAACATATCCTGGTTGACTAGCTTTGACATAATATCCTGAAAAAGAGGCTGCTAAACGGCGAATTTAACAGCCTTAGTTTGTTTTATGAAACAATAGGAATACTCCCTTTGAGCAGAAGAAAGGGAATTCTGTTACATGGCAAAATATCCCTATTATATGAACTACATTTAGTGTTTGAGTACATTAAGTCAACTAAATTGTGATATTTTACGCATAAAGCTTGACATTTAATGTCACAGACCCCATATTAGTTATGTAGGTAAGAAAAATGAATAACTACGAAACCCCAAAAAAAGTGATTTTAGATTTGTTTGACCTGGCTGATATTAGCCATGAGCCTGGTGAAAGACAAACAGATTTAGAAGATTTAATTATGGCTGAAACAATCAAAGAAAGGAATAATATGACAAATTTATTAGAAGAAAAACTTCTCAAAATTAAAGACGATTTATATTGGAAAGATGGAATTGAAAAGTTAGTAAAGGATTTATATGGGGATTATGACAGATTAAGTAGTAGTGGAAAGGAAACATTAGACAAACTTGCTAACCTTGTTTTACCCAAAAAATTAAAAAAATAAACCACTACTGAAACAATCAAAGAAAGGGAAAATGAAAATGGCACACATTACAACTGATGATGTTAAACATATAAGAGATACTTTGAAGAAAGAATTACCACAATATAAATTTTCAGTAATTAGAGATCATTATTCAAGTGTTTCGATTGCTTTTATGAAAGGTACTGCTTTTAAAGATTATGAATACAGGGATAGGTACACACACGAAACTAAAATTGGTACTTTAAATGAAGGTTATCACCAAATTAATCATTACCATTTAGAAGATTTTTACGGTGAAGAAAATGCAAAAATTTTAAATAAGGTTTCTGAAATTGCACATACTGCACCAGCAAAAAATGGTGGTACAGCTTGGTATAATAAATCTGATGCAATGATCGATTACTTTGATACTGCTTATTACGTTCATATTAGTATCGGTAAATGGAATAAACCTTATCAAATTGCTGCTTAATTTAAAGCAACATTTAATAAATCATTTTTTTAATAGAAAGGGAAAATAATGAGTGCATATTTAGTTAATCCAAATCATATTAATCAAATAGTTTCTTGGGCAAAACAGCCTGGTAGAACCATAAATAGCTATAATCCTTTGACAAAAAAAAGATTGCCAGAAACAGCAGAAGATATGGCAAAATGTTTAGCAATGGCTAATCTTTTAAGTGTAAGAGCCAGATATGAAGATGCTGATTATTTTAATAATTATTTATATGACGTTACTGACATAGTAGGTAAAGGTAAGGATTACAGGCTTACAGCTGGTGATATTTACAATATGTGTTGTTGTTTAAATTATCAATCATGTGAGGTTGATGATTGGATTAAAACAGACGCATATTGGTTAATTCACAATATTAAATCTACTGCTGGTAGAGAAATGGCAAGTAATGCAAACCAGAAATGGGAATATGAGCCTAATCCAAAGCCTAATGTTGATTATGATGATTATGGAATGTTAGTTCAATAGAAAGGGATATAATGAAATATACAATTGAACAATTAGTTAAATTTGCAAAAAATGAAATGTTTGAGTTTGCATTGGCAACAGAACATCAAGTTGATGAAGTTATCGATATTTTTAATGAACAAGGTTTAGCTGGTGATGACTTGTTTACCTGGTGGGAAGAAATGAACAATCCAAATTATTCATATTAATTTAAAGCATCATCAAACGAATAAAGCAGCTTAGGCTGCTTTTTTTGTATCTTATAATGCAATCTTATTAAAGCATCAAAATAATCTCTTTTAACAGATCTTCTATCCTTATGAAATTTCTTGGCTAATAAACTCCATTTAGCTCCACGTTGTCTAAAGGCAGCTGTTTGTACGACTGCCCAAATCAATTGCCGTTGCTCTGTTTCACAATGATCAATTAACAGATTTAAAAGCATTTCATACTTAGTGACTTGTACAGTTGTGGCTTTGGATAAACTAGGTGTATAAACAATATCTCCATAAGCTAGCCATTCCGTTTGATAACTAGGCCAGCTGGCTAATTTTTGCTTTCTAAAAGCTGGTGGAAGCCGTCTTTCGGTTTCAGCTGCCTCAATGAGCCATTCATCTAATTCTTCAATATTACCTGGTAAAATCATTAAGCTGTTTTAGTAGTTGCTGGAGAAAAGGTTTCTTTTGATTTTCATCTAATTTAAACACTTGATCCAACAAACTACTATAGTTAGATCGTGACATTTTTCGTTCTGCCAGCTTTAAAACTTTTTGCTGTAAATATTCTAATTTGATTTTTTCGGGTTTATGGCTGTTAACATTTACAGCCTTAACATAGTCAGCATTTAAATGCTTTGCAGATTTAGAAATAATTTTTTGAAGATTATTTCTAATCTGCTTATGGCCATATCCGTAAGGTTTATGGCTATTAACCTTATTTTCATCATCATTTTTCATCTGTCAACCCCAAAACAAGTTACTTGGCATTTTTCCCTGACATTTTATGCCACACTATTTTCTTCCCACGCATCATTTTTTGGTTTTGGATGGTAAATATGCACTAATGAATTACAATTAGGGCAAGATAAGTTCGTTACAACATGATAATCTTCATTATCTTTTAGATCTTGCTCTCCACCCCATATTAAATTTGCTTCACACAACCAACAATGTAATAAATTCATAATTATTCCTTTCATGTCGGATCACTTTTTGGATAGTAAATATGAGTGACACAACCACATTTTTTACAGAAATAAACTCTTACAAATAGCCATTTCTCCTGGTCAAAATCCATGTCAATCCCATCCCTGTCACCTTGCCAGATAATGCAGCTATCACATTGTTCACATCTCATTCCCAAAAACCTTCTGGCCTTTTAAATGGTGGCTTGCTGAAATGATTATGCTTGATCCAATGTTCAAAGTAGAAAGCAAAGGTTTCATCATGCAATGTACAATCAAAAAATAAATCGTGATGAATAAAATCAGCAAGAAAAACGACAGCCTTTCGGCAATCTTCAATGGTTTGAAATTCAAGTAAAACAGTTAGGAGATAGATAGCATCTTCTTCTTTCTCGCCTTTTCATACCAATAGTTTTCCTTTTGTTGTTTATTTTTACGCAATTGAAACAAATCTTTTAACATGGTTTCCTCATGCAAAAGCATAGCTTGTACCATTGCGTGCTTTTTTAGCTCTAAGACCGATTTTAAAGCCGTATAAACCTCATTCAAGCTTTTACAGATAAAGACTACTGCACCAGCTGATTTAAGTCTTAGATGCAATTCTTTCTGGTTTTTAGTTGCATAATTACCTGGTCTTTTTAATTCTAAAAAAATAGCTGGCTTTTGTGGAGTAACAATTTCAAGATCAGGCCAGCCAGATTTAAACCCCATTCGTTTTAATTTACGATAAAACTGTACTTTATTTCCAGCACCTTCATTAGCAGAATGATGATAAATAGAATTATCTGGTAGAATTAAATCTAATAAATTACATACTTGTACTTGCAGATCACTTTCTTTTGCATACATCATTCTAATCCAGATTGTATATAAAAATCATTTGGCAGCACTTGACCCCTGGTGTATTCAATTATTCGCATCATGTATTCGGCTCTTGGAATAACTTTCTCTTTATGACCAAAAGGCAAGCACCATCTTTGCACTTGTTTGGCATGGCTTACATCTAAATAAGTAGCCAGCTGGCCATAACTTAAATTCTTAATTTTCATATATTGTCGTAATGTCATTTTCTGCTCTTGTCTTTTTATGCCAGGGCTGGCTGGTTGATTGATCCGAATCTATTTTTGTTAATAGCCAACCCTGGTTAAGAATTAAGCATAAATCAAAAAAATTTAATTTTTATTTAATCCTTGCAAATATATTAATTGACATTAATTGACACTTCAAGCACTAATTATGAAAAGAATGCCAAATTAAAGCATCAGCCGAAACTTAAAGAGCATGAGGCACAATAAAGAAAGGGAATTGCAAATGAATTTGCACTTTGATACCTTTGGTAATTATACGAAAGGGAAAAAAGTGACTAAAGAATTATCCAGAACATTAAAGAGGTATGTCGAAACCTCTCCTGTTAGTAGAGAAGAGATAAGGTCGGCCGTTGGAGTAGATCGGTCAACAATGTCACGCCATTTAAATGGTAAAATACCATTAACTTACCAAAAAATACAAGCCTATGCGAATGTCTTAGGCATTCAAATGTACCAGCTTACAGGCATTGAGCCTATGCCTATTATTGGTCGTACTTGGAAAACTGAAGATCGTTTTAGAGTAGCCGTTTATGATTATCATACGACCAAACAAAAATATATACATCCAACAGTTGGCTATAAAAAAAGTTATGCTGCTATTATTAAAGAACAAGATGAATTCGCACCCTGGTTAAACGGAACAGTTTTTATATTTGATAAAGACGATATGAAAAAGGAAGTTACACAGGATCAATTAGAACAATGGGCATTTGTTAAATATGTTGTTGATACAGAGATACGATATAAGTTAGCTATTGTTTATTCATTAGGTTTTAGACTTGGCGAAAAAAGAAAATATGAAGTTTATATGCCTTATGGTGATAAAAAACCCCATGAAAATACTGCTGAAGTAGAATTTGTTTGTCCAATTAAACACGTTGTTCATGGCGCAGAAAGTAAACATTGGACACAATCAGTTGATGGAAATGAATAATGACAAATAATCAAAATAATCGAAATGTTTTTACGAAAAGTCTGGGTTCAGTTGGAAGATTAAAGGGTAGATGGCAAAACTACCCTACAGGAAGTCCTGCAAATGAACATAGACAAGGTACATTAAACGAGCAACTTACATATTGGAATGGACAAAAAGTTCACATTGAAAATCATCAACATAAACTCTTAATGAACATTGCCAAGCTAATGGCAGAATACGAATTTGTAATGTATTCAAAAATTAGCAAAGAAAGCAAACCCAGCAATCATTTTTCAAAAATAAAAACTTACTTTAATAAATCTGCTGCTAATTGTGCTTTAGGTGCTTTATTATTTAAAAATTATTTTGCACAGACTTTGATGTCAAAAAGCCAACTAACTTGGCATTTAGGAATTAGCAGAAATGCTTTGTCTGAAAAAGTTGATACGTGTGTTAAAAATAACTACTTAATTAAATTTAATACTAAATATGGTGCATCTAGCCATTTTGTAGATGCTTATTTAGATTATGCCAATGCATCAGCTGATGGAATGAAAGCATTAGCTAATAATATTACAAGCCTAATTAACGTCTATACAGCTGAAAAAAATGCCAAGTAACTTGTTTCATAACTTGGCACTTTTAAAATAATTGGTGCGTATAATGTCAATTTAGGTCTTTTAAAATAAAAGTACGCTATTTATAATCCCTAGTAATGAATTAAAATTATTAGGGATTTTTTTATGGATATAAAATGTACAGACTATACACACCACAGCAATCCCTTATCTTCACCATTAAGCTGGATTTTCTTTAATAAGTTTTTTGTTCGACCAGCTGTAGCTGATGCACAAGCAACAATTAAAAAACATGGCAGTACAGCTGAAGAAATTGAACAAGCTAAAAAAATCTGTCAACAACTAGACCAAAATATCAATTTTAGTGAAAGCTGCTACATGAAAGCTGGAAAATTGGTTGAAACAGCTTGTGATTTGCATTTCCTAGAAAATCGACCCTCTGAAATGGCTTGTGAGTACGCATATCAAGAATTTATGAAGTATGTTCCACGAAATTGGGATGATGGCTCAGACAAGCTTAGAATGGATCTGATAGCAGATGAAGTTTCAGATGTAGCAGAAGTAGCAATAGAAGGCTTAAAAGCTGTTTTTAGTGGTAGAAATGACGAAATTACCTCGCAAAATGCCTATGTCGATTATGTCAAAGGACTTGAGTTAAAATATTACACAATTCCAGATTATTTAGATTGTGTCGATTTGAAAACCAAATGGTCAAAGCCAAATGCAAAGTATAAACATGGTGTGGAAAAGGGTAGCTTGCCATCCAGATTAAACACTCAATACGTACTTAGCAATCTTTATCAGTTTGCTGGTTTTAAAATGATGACAGGAAAATCTCCTATAGCTTTGTATGTAAACAAATCGGAGTACAGAGTTTTTTCAAAAGATACCTGTGATGAAATGAAAGATGATTTTCTAGATGATGTAATTGTTGATCTTAAAAAAAGATTAAAAGCAATCGAATTACAGATCAAAGCCGTACCCAATAAATTCTGGTTGTTAGGTATGCATCCAGCTGACCTTAATGATTATGTCTGGAAGTCAAAGCCACCAGGCGTAATTCAGTTTTATAAAAACACCATGAAATTAGTTGAATACGAAATTGAAACGAAACCCACCGCATTTGAAAGAGTACAAAATGAATTCACAATTAGACCTTGATTATAATCCTGTAAGAGTAGATGCACCAGATACATCAGTAGATGCTTTTAAAAAAGTACAAAGATTTAAAATTGCAGATCAAATTATTTATCATCTTTATATTCGTAAAGCCTATGGCGCAACTAATTCAGAATTGATTTCTTTAATTAAAGGTAATCCACATAGTATTCAACCGAGAACAACAGACCTATCGGAAAGCAGTAGAGAATATATTAAGCCACACCCAGAAGGATTAAAAAGAAAAAACAAATATCAAAATGATGAAATTGTCTGGGTAATTACACCAGCTGGCGCAGCTTATTACAAAACATTAGAGATGTAGAATGAAAGAAAAAACTATAAAATTAACAGTACCAGAAATAAAAATACTTTTAAAATTAGTAAATTTAGACGTTCTTATGCGTAATGGTGAAAGTTTACTTGATAAAGATTTTTTATCTGTAAAGGAAAAATTAATAACTTACTATAAGGATCATACTACAGTTTGCTGGTTTAAAAAAATATATGGTTTTAGCCGACCCAGAAGAAGAGGGGAATGTCCAGAAGATTGTATTTTAGATAATTATCATGGAAGAAGAAGATGGGGGGATGGTTGCAAACAATATGTAAAAACAAAGCAAGGTAGAGGAAAAAAAATAGTACCACCGACAACAGGCAACAAGCACAAAACACTAGAGGTTTAAAATGAAGGAAGAAATAGCAAAAGCTATAGATCAATCTGAGAAACTTACAAAAAGTAATGCTGCTGTAAATTTAAAAGGCAAGCAATATCTAATGGTCAAAGATAGGATCAATATTTTTAGAAGATGCTTTGGTTTTGATTTTGGAATGACTACTGAAATTTTACATAACGACAATGAAAGAGTGTTAATGAAAGCTACAATTACAGATAAAACAGGGTTTGTAATTGCTACAGGATATGCTGAAGAACTAAAGGATAGAGGTGTAAACATAGCATCTGCAATCGAGAATGGAGAAAGTTCTGCTTGGGGTCGCGCTCTTTCTAACTTAGGCTTGTCAGGATCTGAAGTAGCATCAGCTGATGAAGTTGAAAAAGCTATTCAAAAAAATATTACCATCAACAAGCAATTAAAAAATGAAATAGAACAAAAAGAAAAAGAATTAAAAGAACAAAAACCTATCGAGCAAAAAAGCCCACCTCCAGAAATGGTAAAAGTTGAACCTAAAAACACAATGCCAGATTGGGATAGCTGGTTTCCAGGTAAACATGACCAGGTAAAAAGCCTTTATTCAACTAAAGAGCTTGATGATTGGGCTAATAAAAATAAAGAAATTTTAAAACATTACCATAAAAACGGCACACAGGATCAAAAGACTTTATGCGCTGCATTGCATAGATGGTTTAAACAACAAAAAGATAACGCAATAGAACAAGGAAGGACTTTTTAAATGGGAGAAATGCCTATATTTCAGAATAGCAATTCAAAGCAATATAAAAATAAATTCGATCAAACAGTAGCTGGATCAGCCTGGTTAAACACAAAAGATAATGATGACCCTCTTAGAACAAAAAAAATTAAAGAGGTTTCTGATTTAATTTTAAAATATGATTTAAGTTTATATGTCATTATTAAAGATACTAATGGTGGGGATTATACCCAACATACGGATCTGACAGCTATAAAATTATTTGCTCAAGGTGAACGACCTATTTCTAAAGCAGAAAGGGAAGAAAAATTTAATAATTGGAGTAAAGAAACTTTTGTTGAAACAACAGAAAGCAATGAAGATGAAGAAGATGAACTCGATTTCTGATAGCCCAAATTTAATGACAGTTGCACAGCTAACAGAATTAATTTGGGGAGAGAAAAACAATGCTACTTATCAACGCACATTAGATCATTTAGTTAAAAATGGTAGAATACCGTCACTCCAAATAGGGCAAAGATATTATGTCAAACGTAAAGACGCTGAAATATGGCTTAACAGCGCACATAGAGGCACATCCGAATAAAATAAATTTAATACTAGATGGTCAGCCGTACATTGTTAAGGTGGATGATCCATACTTTTTTGATTTGCTAATGCTTTCCCTAGCAAAGGCTAAATTAGAAACAATAAAAATACCTCAAGCAAAAACTAAATCAACTTGGGTTAGCCCTGGTCTTAGAACGTGTTTGCATTATGAAACATTTGGATTAAGAAAAAATTGTAGACAGGTTTTTTTTCCAAACAGAATAGACAAGATGCATTGCTCGGATGGATGCAGAGATACCTACAATGCAAAAAAAAGAAACATTAAAAATCAACAGCTTAAAGTGTCAAAAAGGTTATGTCTATTTTTTGTCACTTTTGGTGAAAGAACTAATTGTCAAAAGCAATTTATCCCAAAAAGAAGTGATGCTCGGTTTTGTTCAGTACCTTGCAGAGATTACTATAATAAAAAACTTAGTAGAAACAAAAAAAATGCCCTCAAAAGAGGGCAGTTAATTTAGGAGGGTCGGTCTTAATTATTTTTGTGAAAAGTTATATCTTTGTTGCTCCATCACAATAGGATTTTCTATTGATAAAGTTTGATTTAATCTAGCTGTTCTTCTTTCAACATAGGCTGATGTTTTCATCCAATGACCATAAACTCTTCTAGTTGTTTTAATATCAGAATGACCCATCAATTCCATTATATCTTCATCTTCAAAACCAGATTGCGAAATTAAAATACTAGCGTAGTGATGTCTTAAATAATGCCAATTAATCCTTCTTACTTTAGCTTTTTCACAAGCTAAATTAAGTTTTTCTCCAAACCTTGCTGGACTAATAATTTTACCCATACTACTTGGAAAAACTAAATGATTTTTATTCTTAAATGGAGTTTCAACCCAATGCTCTCTAAGTAATTTAAATAGGTCATCAACTATAGGAATAAATCTTTCACCAGCATCATCTCTTAATTCTTCTGCTTTTGTTACGTGTTTAATTGCAAAAGGTCTTTCCCATTTATTTTTAATTTCATTAAACGTAGTTTTATTGTAAGCAGTTGATTTAATCCTAATAACTTTATTATCAAAATCTATGTCACCCCAGGTAATAGCCCTTTGTTCACCTTGTCTAGCACCTGTAAAAGCAGCAAATGCTGTAGCAGTTTTCCAATAAGTATTTGGCATAGCATCAACTATTTTTGCTATTACTGTAGGATAAATTAATGATGCGTCTGCTTTTGGTTTTTGTTTTATTTCGCCTTTTATTTTAACTGAAGAAACAAAACCTTGTCCGACAGGTATTCTAATAGGATTGTATTTTATAATACTGTTTAAAACAGCATAATCAAACATTTGTCCTAAAGCATTACTATAATGATGAACTGTTCTAACAGCTCTGCCTACACTTAAAGGATTAAAAATGTAAGTTTGTAGCATAGCTGTTTCAACATCAATTACAAAATAACTAGCAAATTTTTTGCTACCAATTTTGAGTTCTAGCATTCTTTTTATTCTTCTTTGTTTCTTAAATCTTTCATGTTGGGAAGGATCACTTAACTCTTCCTTTTCAAAATCATTATATAGATCTTGCATTGTGTAATTATTTTTTTCCTTACAAAACACAGGCAATTGTTCTATTAATTTTTGAAGATAATTTTCAGCTTCTAATTTACTTACTCTGTAAATCTCTAGATTTCCTGGTGGTCTAGGTTCTACGTTTCTAAAATTAAGTTTGTATCTTTTTCTTTTGTGATTATAAACAACTTTTACATCCTGTAATCTCATTTGTTTTTCCCTTTCTATTGACATTTATTGTCATACAATGTGCATGATTTGTCAACAAGGGATAAACCCAACCACTGAAAAAAGTGTCGCTAAAAAAATATTTTGGTAGCATTTGTCCTAAGATATAACTAGATTTTTGAAAATATCTTAGCGACTTTCTAACGACTTTTAACATTTAAAACCCTTATTTTATTGGCTTTTAGTGGACTTGGTCGGACTTCACCCAATTGTTACCAAACCATTATGTTATATAAATATAAGGATTTATGCATAAAAAACAAGGGATTTTTATAATGTTATATAATGTTATATAATGTTTCATAATGTTTGATAGCGACTTTTCAGCGACTTTTAACTGTCGCTAAGAAATTAAATTGGTAGCAATTGTACCTAAAGAATTAGTTTAGCGACACCATTCTAATACATACTACTCATAATATAACTCGGCTGTCAGTGTGTCTTTAAAAGCCAAATTAGAGCATTTCTAAACTTTGCTCTTTCGTTTCTTTTGTTCTTCTTGTCCAGCCTTTTCCAAATGTCTTAAACGTCTTTAACCCACTATAGAACTGCTGTCTTAATTCAGCATATTTCTCAATCATATATTTTGCATCTTGTTCGTTTACTAATGCCATTGTCTTTTTACCAATTGCACCATCTGGATTTGCACCAACTACTTTTTGTAATATCTTTGCTCCTCGGTTTCCAGAATTAACACACATATCAAAACAGCTCCAAGCCAAGCCTGGACTTTTCTTTTCAAGCTGGTCACAAGAAAACCTATCCCAATAATTTTTTTTATAAATAGGTTTAACATCTTCCTTTGTAAGTTTTTTCATAACCTCTCTTGGTGCTGGCTTACCTGTCCATTTAGCATAGACAGCTGATGTGACACCTAAGTTTGTAGAACCTGGATTACCATATCCATCACCATAGTTCCCAGGATCACGGCTGTCAGCTGTGTAGCCACCTTCATGTTTCATAAGCATATCAAAACATTTATCAAAAGTATTTTTCATTTTCCTACTCCTTTTGTGCGCTCATACGATCTAAGTGAAGCTAAACCTAACATCCCTGTTAATATTGGGATCATCATTGATACATCTACTTGAGGAATAATAATTCCAAATGGCGCAGCTAAAGGTGAAACTAAATAATTCATTACAAAACCAGATAAACAAACATAAGCTGTTAATGGTCGCCAGCTTGATTGAAACCAATTTCCTTTTGCATCAGCTTCATTAACTTTAATCTGTGCAAGTTGTTGTTCATGCGCCAACTTATCAGCCATAGTTGCCAATTCGTGTGCTAATTTTGCTTTTTGATCCTTGTCCTCTATGACTTTATCTAAAATATCAGTAGCTGGTTTTATTAAGCTTGTAAGTAAACTCATTTATTTTCTTCCTTATTTACTCTTTTAGCTAGCTGGTTAAATCCTATGAAAGATCCGATAACTCCCATGTTGGATAATATCCAAATTTCAGCGATCCCACTAAGATGGTCAATTTTCTCGTTAGATATTAATGGTGTCATTAGAACGACTATAAAAGCTGTTACAGTAAGCGCAGAAAACCAAACTAGGTGACGCTGTTGATCCTCTTTTTTATCCCTATTCTCTAAAAGAACCATACGTTCTTTCATAGCCATTTCTTTGTCATCAACAATACCATCACCATTTTTGTCTAGGATCTCCCAGGCAGAACCTTTCTCTAATTTTTTTTGTGCCATTTATTCCTCATTCAATATGCAGCCACCAAGGCTTCCACCAAAAAGTTGTTTCAACATAAGCTAATATCATTAATAGTATTATGAGTATTATGTACATTTAACTTTGCTCTTGTTGTTTCTTCAGCCAAATCACAAATGCGATAAATCCAATAACAGTTAGCAACAGCATGAAAACAAAAAAACCTTCAATCAATTGCTGCTTGAGCTTTTGCCTAGCATAAATTTTTTCTGTTCTTTCTTTTCTAATGGTTGCTTCCATTTTCAGCAATTGATCCCAAGCCTTCGACCCATATTTAAATTTAATAAATTGTTGCAATTCATAACGCTGTTCTTCTAATTGTTTCTTAGCTGTAAAACATTGTACGGCTGCTTGCTCAACGCTATCTCCGCCCAAAAACCGTTTATGTAGAGGGGGATGTTTGCTATTTTTTATTCCCTCGTCAATGTCAGAACTAGCTTGCATCCATCTAGATAAATCACTACCCATTTGCTCAATATCGCGCCCCATAGCAAATGCTTTTTTCAAATTGTTAAAAGCAGCTGTTGCAGTTGAAACAACAGCCGTTACGGTTACAGGATCAAACATTTTTAGCTGCGAATAACCAGGGAAATTAATAGAAGAATTGTAGAACCAGCTGAACCGATCAAAATCATCTCAAGCCTTTTGATTGCTTTTGTAAGAGTATCTAGCCGTTCATCTGTTAAGACTTTGTGCATTTCAAAATCAGAACGTAAGCGTCTTATGTCATCAATTTGTGTCATGTTGGTTTAGTAGGCCATGTTACATTATTTACATCAATACCAGCCATCATATCACGTAGCTTAACCCTATAAGCTTTCCAGGCACTAGCATCAGAACCTTTATCTTCAAGTGTCCAAATCTTGTGATCTGCCTCTTCTAACAATGGTTTTCTTTGAAAGCGAATATCTTGCAACTTCATTTCGTTTGTCATTGCATCTAAGTTTTTTAAATCTTCTGCATCAAAATGATTACCCATAATGAAACTTTCCTCCGTAATTTATTTTAAGCAACAAAATGAAACTTTCCTCCGAACAACGAAAATGATCCACTTGCAATGGTATTTGTATCAGTAGAGCCTTTATAAACAAAAAATCTTATCATATCTATTTTATCTGTTCTACAGTCCTGTCCAGATTTTTCTCTCATTGATCCCATGTGATAATCCATAGTTGCAAAATAATTTATTGCCATCCTAGAAACACCTTCCATAACCTGTGTTTGTGGGTAGGTTGTTGTTGATCTTAAATTATAAAACCTTAATCTGGCTGTGTAACTTTCTCCATTTTGATTGCCAATTCCTCCTGTTGACCATCTGTGAACAATTATGGCACTTGTGCCAGCAGAAAACCCCCCAAAAGTAGTAGAACTTTCCCCACCATCCTCATCATGTCTTTGTATTCTATGACTAAAATAATACATATAATCACCAATAGTATCGTGAACTACACCACCAATGCCAAATCGTACCCCCATCCAGCTATCGTCTGTTGTTGGAACAACATTTGAAAAAACAACATCATAAAAATCATAATCATCAGTAATGTGACTACTTGTAAAAGTTATATTATCAGAATTACTAGCACTTTGCGTATAAAGATGATTATAGTACATAGGAGTGTTTGGAGCTTTAACTATAGCACTTGTTGTAATAAGAGCTTCCGTTTCTGTTCCAGATTTTATATTCCAAATTGCAAATTTCCCATCCTCAGTACCATTAGTTGCATCACCTATTTGAGATGCCAATCTTACATAATTTACACTTTCTGATGCTGAATTTCTCCCTTTAAAATCAACTCTTCCTAAATAGTCATTATCAGCTGGTGATGAACTATTCCTATCAAAAACCATATCTGGTGCAGATACTAAACTACCTAATGCTGAAGTTAATTGAAGTGTATTAGTAGTGCTTGTAGAGGTAATATTAACTTTACCTTCTCCATTTGGAGTTATGTTAATATCACCATTAGTATTTGTAGATGAAATTGTATTCGCATCAATAGTGATATTATCAGCAATAAGAGAACCACCTGTAATCGCAGCTGTTGTAGTAATTGTATTATCTGTACTAATTGTACCAAAACCAGATGCAATTGTTCCAGAAGCTAAAGCACCTGTGGTTACAATACCTGTTCCACCAGCAATCGGAGAATATATAGATCCTAAAGCTGTTCCATTAAGAGATATGGCATCAGCCTCTAAAGAACCATGAAAATACCCATCTTTGAATTGCAGACTTGATGAACCTAAATCCACATCAGCATCTGTTATAGGTAAGATTGCACCATCAATAATTTTAACCTGGTCAGCACCTTCAGCTCTAAAAATAATATTATTATCTGTAGCAAAATCTATGTCATTATCGGCATCTCTCCCAATCACTAAACTTGTGTTTGTAATGCTTGTAATACCTGTTTGTGCAGCATTCAGAGTAAAGGTTAAATCGTATGGATCACCATCAGTACCATTGTCAGTATCTGTCCAATCAATGTCAATCCCACCACCTTCGACAAACTTTACTTCTTTGTCTTTGGTAATCTGGACTTCTGTTCCATCACCATCTTCTAGTACAAATTGCATCTCACTAGATTGACTGTCCACATAAGCTTTTACCGATTGTTGAGTAGGGATTAAAGTAGCACTATCGCTGCTCATGTTATCTTCATCAACAAAGGCTGTTGCTGTGATTACTCCATCACTTAGACTTCCAAAACTGACTGTTCCAGACGCAGTTAAAGTAGTAACATTCATTGTGTTAATATTATTAATATTTCTAGAGCTGTCTAAAATTAAAGCTTTTGAAGCTGCTCCTGTACCAGCTGTAATGCCATCAATACTTTCTAGGTCATTTTCATTTATATCAGCTGAACCAATAACAAAGCTACCACCTGTAATTGCACCTGTGGTTGTAATCGTACTACTACCTGTATTGATTGTACCAAAATTAGAGGTTATTGAGCCACTGTCTTGTTGAAGTGGTGCAGTTGTTACACCAGATAAAATTCCAGCTAATGTTCTTGCCTTACCCATTTTAACTCCTTTTACCCACTAGTTGGATTTATTTTGTGTTGCATCTGATAAACTCTAGCATTGCCTTCAATCTGATGACCACCAGACCCCACAAGTTTTAAAAAACCTATTTCTGTTTTGCCATTAAAAAGATGTTGTATCTGCGTCAAACTTCCATCAGCTTCTGTAATCTGTCCATAACCCACACCTCGGAAACCAAAATTATTACTACTTTCCTGTGTTTGCTGAAAAATGTACCACCCATGCATTTCTGGATTATTTACAGTAGCATTTGAAGTCGTGGTTTGAGGCATATTCCCATAGCTAAACTTTGCTGCACTTGTGGAATAATCAGCATAATGAACATTTGTTGCTGTTGATGACATTGGAAAATTTGTTAATCTTGATTTTATTCCAACATTATACGTGGCACTTGCATTATAAGATGCTCCTTGTGTGTTAGCTACAATATTTAAACTTTGTGCATTGCTTGTATCTTCATTGTGAACCCCCCAAAAATAAATCATAAATTGATAGCTTGAAAGTGTAGCATAACCCCCAATAGAATACCCTGGATAATACCAATCACCTTCAGAGCCTAAATGATCTTCTGGCATTGATCTTCTTAAAGGAATGACAATATCACTATTTGAACTAGCATAAGTACCAGAACTAGGTTCATCATTGTCTAATGGAAATGTTCTTGTAAATTCTCCACTATACCCCCATTGCAAATACATACCACCACCAGCTGCTGTCGTATTCGGTGCAGATCTTGCAAGTTTTAAAGTCATATCTGAATGCTTGTTATGATCTGCATGCTTTGGTAATTTGACAATGTAACTTGCGTCAACTTGTGAAGGGGATCTTAAACTTGCATATTCATTACCAGAAATATCTTCTAATCTAATTTCACCTTGAGAAGTCACATTAATTGTATCTGCAAAAGTACCACCTAAAATATTGGATGCACCAAAACCAACAACTTGAACGGTATCTCCAGATGATGCTGCACTTGAAAGAGTTATGGAAACCCCATCATTTGCAGTAAAACTATCGCTTTCAATTTTTATTCCATTTAAAAAAACTTGAATAAAATGATTGTTGGTATTCACATCATACTTTGCTGGAAAAGCTGTTGTGCTACCATTATACGAACCAGCATCATTTGTAACACTTGTTCCCACTGTATAAGTATAGCTTTCAGCAAAGCTGTTCACATTGCTTGCTGCATTAACAAATTGTGATCCATTAAAAACCTTTATAACATTTTGAGAGGTATCAAAATACATTGCGCCTGTTGTGGATGTTGTCGGTGCAGATGCAGATGCACCCAGGTACAAATCATTATAAGTTTCTAATGCTGATAATTCACCTGTACTATTAAATCCAACAAGTTTATTTGCTCTTGCTGTCGTATTTTCCTCAATGTCTAAATACGTTGCTCCAATTTGAGAACCAGCATTATCTAATAAATTTGATTTTGAAAGCTTGATTGTCCTATCAATTTGCTCTTGCATATTTTGGATTTGCATTGCTAGTTTATCTAGTTGCTTTTCAATTTCTTCAGCACTAAAACTATCCCCTTCAATTAGATCTAATTCTTGTGTCAAAGCCATTTTTCTACGTAAAATAACTTTTGTACCATTTGCTGGTCTAAAATTCGTTGCTGAATACCATGCATCTGAGGTTGCACCTCCAGCTGTGGTTGTATCATATTTGAATTTTACTGATCCACCACTATCACTGTTTAAGGAACTATCCTCAATCACATACTGACTATCTAATGTTTGTGCCGTTTCAACTCCAGCTGTACTTCTTACCACAACTTCAAGATCAGCTTTTGCAAAGATCTTAAAATTAAAATCAAAACTATGTGCTGTGCCGTTTGCATTCAAGCTAACGACAGCTGTAGACGCTGATAATGTCATTGTTAATTACCTATTGCTGCTTCAAAATCAATGTTTCTATTGGGAGATGTTTCTCCAGCTTTCCACCAATATTTCTGTCCGTAATTTTTTTTGTATCTTTTTGATACTGTTCTAAAACTTTTCTTTGCTTTTCTTGGATCATTCCAAAGACGTAGCTGATCGACAACAAGCCTTTCCATTGCCAACCTAGAATACCAAAGAGATGATCCAGGTGTGTAGCGAGATAAAAATTTAATGCTTTCATCAACTATATCAGTATCTTCTCCATTGATTGCCTGGTACAAATTACCAAGTGTTAATCTTGACACATCATCATAAAAAGCACCGACTGGGCCGACTAAAGTTTTTGAAATTGAACTATCAAAACGATTAACATTTGAACCTAAAAAATCACCAAAGATACCTAAACCACCACCTTGTAAAATAGCAGCTCCCCAAAACTTTAGATCATTCATATTTCTTGGATCACGACCTTTTGCCATTTCTTTAAGTTGCATAGCAGCAGCACCCATAACAGTTGTGCCTATGAGAAAAGATGCAAAATATTCAGCTTTCTTTGTTAAACTTGTTTGCGCCATCCCTCGCATCATGTGGGTATAAATCAAAGTAACCCCAAAATTCTTATACATTAAAACTGATTTACCTAACTCACCCATTAACGTACCAGCTTTTAAATCACCTCCGACCATAAACCGACCTTTTAAAGATGCAGAAGGTACAGCAAAATTAGTTTCAGTATTTATCATTTCTAAAACTTGTTTAGCTAAATCTTCTCTTAAATCTTCAGTTAAATCAGACCGATTTGCTAAAGCATTAACATCAAAAAAATCAGCACCTTCATGTGCATACTTTTGAGTATTTCTTAGAATATCCCATTTACCTTCCTCAATCCCATATCGAGTAAGTGTATTTTTAAATTTTGGATTTAAATCTTTAAAAGCAACATTAGAATTATCTGCCATAAATCCAAGAAATTCCATGCCAAAAGCCCATCTTCCAGCTGAAGTCCATTGATTAAGAAAAGACACTCTTAAAACACCATCAGCTATTCTGTTTGCTATTTCTGGTGCAGCAAGCTCTCCCATCATACGTTGCTGGTGCATAGCAATAGTTGTTAAACCATCAGCAATTAATCCTAATCGTACAGCTGCTTTTGCTCTTTCCTCAAATTTAAGTGGGTTCATCTGTTTTAAAACAGAACTAATTGTGTTGATTTGTGGCAAGCCATTCATGGATCTTGTCATTCTTTGAAAATGAAGATCACTCACAGCTGATAAAAAAGCACCACCTAACTGTGCAGCTGTTAATAAAGATCTTAGGCCAGCTAAACTATTTCCCCACCAAGTATTAATTGGAGTGTTTAACGTGCCGTTTAACATTCCATAATAACCATCAGCTCTATTTATTATTTTATTTGCTTTTGCTTGTTGCTTATCTGTACCATTAAGAGCATATTTTCCTTCTAGTCGATCCATCAAAAATTTATGGGTAGCATTTGGGTTTGTTCCTAGTCGTTCCATCATAGCTATGTCTTTTGACATAGATTTTATATGAGCAATCGCAGTATCAAATGGCTCACCAATACCAAATTTTTCATTATATTCTAAAAAAGCATCACCATTTTTCCATTGCAAAAACCTATGATCTTGCCTGGTATTTGCCAACGATTTACCTTGAAAAGCACCACCAGATCCTCTTTTGTTATAACCTTCTGATTTAATCGTTACGTAGACATCTTTTAAAGCAAGCTCTATTGTTTCGTCTGTAAAATGTAATCCTGTACGATTATCAATCATCTCTTTGTATTTTATTCGATCTTTAACAAACGAAACCCAATCTTCTACATTTGCATTTCTTACTGCAACGGCATTATGGGTAACAGGAAAATATCCTTTTAATTTACCAATATTTCCACCTAGTTTATTAAATCTCATTCGCATTTTTTCAAATACGTCACCTAATGCTTTTGCCATTTGCACAGCAGCATCATCACCTTGTACAGTTTCACCCATCATAGATTTAACAATATTGTTCATTTGTGCTTTATTACGTGTAAAGCCACCGATTTTTTTTCTGTTATTCCAAAGAAAAGTATTAACATCAGAAAGATAAAGCTGTGTTGTTGCATCAATCCTTTGTTCTAGTGAACTTATATTAGAATAATTATCCCTGGTATAAACAGCCTCTAAAAAATCAAATTCATCATTCTGACCAAAAGCATTTTTATATTTTGCCTCATCAGTTAATAATTTTTTAATAGCACTTATTTGTAAAAGTTTTTGTCTTTTCTTTTGTATTTTTTCATACTTAACACTATCAGTTACATCCTTAACAGATTGCGCCATTGCATCCCCAAAGGACATAGATTTTTGGTTTTCAGCTAATCGGCTATCGTAAAAATTATTAATTTCGTTGGCTTGTTCTTGTGGAATTTTTCCTTCAGATACACCATCTTGAATACATTTTTTAAAACTCATACTGTGCAGTAATCCAATCTATCCATAATATTTTTATCATTTTCAAATTCGTCTTTTAAAGATTTTACAGTTTGTGGTATAAAACTTTCGTTGCCGTTCTTATCTACAAAGCTAAAAGGTAATTCTAAATCTGGATCTAACTCATCAAACCCCTTGATTAATGGGTCATTAGGACTTATATTAGTAGTGGAGGTATCAATGAGATTTTTTTTAGTAGATGGCAGAATACCAGCATACGAACCAGAACCAGGTAAAATGCTTTCTTTTTCTCCTTCAACAATGGATTTTGGTGAAATTTCTCCAGGAGAGGTTCTAGGAGATCCTAGATCACCAGAAATAACAGCTGATGATTTTAAATCATTTATACTTGATGCTGGTGGAGCAATGCCTTTTTGATCTAATTTTTTAAAGGTATTTCTAAGCAATTTTTCACCAGCTTTTGTTAATCCACCTGTGGGAGCATTTGGATTATCTGTTCTGTACAAGAATTGTAATTCACCCCCTATACCTTTTTTCTGCATTTGTGAAACAACAGCTAATTCTGTTTCATTACCTCTATTAATAATATATCCAACAACATCTTCTTCATTTAAATCTGGATTAAATGCAGTTGCATAATAATTTTCGTTTTTATCTTTATGAAATGTTATGTCATTTTCAGTTTTAACTTTTGTAGCATTATCTGGTAACATTCCATACATATCACCCATATTTAAATTTGGTCGATCTTTTGCATCAATTATTTTTCCAGAGGGATTTACTGTATCTAAATAGTTTTTAAAAGCATCTTCCTCTGCTTGAGCATCACCAAACCTTTGTTTATTAGCTTCAGCCCTTAAATTTTGAATTCTTAATTTTTTATTTGCAGCTGAGCTGGCTAAATTTACAGAACTTAATTCATCTAACCAAGATTTATCTAGTTTATTTAAAACAGTATTAAATAATATTTTGCTTTCTTTTGCTGCTCTTTCTCTAGCAGTAATCGGTTTTGTTTCATCTCTATAAATACGATATAATTCATCACCTTTTCCAAATTTAGCATCAGCCATTCCTGGTGTCCAAATTTGTACCTCACCAATAGCACCATTATCAAAAAGAACAGTAAGTTTTCTATCAAAATATCCTAAGTCAGTAGTTGCATATCCTTCATCTACAACTTTATATTTTTGTGATAATCTTTTAACAAATTTATTAGCTTGTTTTGGAGATGAAGCCTCTATTCCACCTCTAGCAACGTCACCAACTTCATTTAAATTTCCTCTATATTTTTGTTTAACCTTTTCCTCTATTCTTGCTCTACTTTTTAATGGTGCAAGTTTAGCTGTTGCGCCAATGTCTTTAGAAATTTCACTAATAGTATTTGATAATTCTTTATGATTTACTGCGCCTCTATTCAAAAGATCATCCACAGATTTAATACTTTGGTTTTCATGTACTTTGTCTAGTAACGCTTTTTTTAATTTAGGATCTAATGATCTAGTCGTTACTAATGGTTCAGCTGTTAAATTAAAAATTTCTTGCTCAAGTTGATCTGCTTGTTCTTTTGCAGCTGGACTACCAGGATCATCAAACCTTTCTATTTCGGCTTGTTGCTGTGGGTTTGGTTGTGCATCCCTGACATCTTTTTCAAGGTCAATGCTCCTTCCAGAGCTGCCAAAGTCTGTGCTGTCGAAATCGCCCTTTTCAATTCCTCGTCTGAGAGCTTCGACATAGCTTCTTGCAGCCTGTCCATACCTGTTTGTGGCTTTTCCTTCTCTTGCTGCTTGCGTGAGGGCATTAGAAATTTCTCCTTTTTTATCGGCACTAGCCATCAACATAGCCAGCATTGTACCATCATCTAGTACTTTTTTCTTGTTTCCTAATTCGTTTAATTGATTACCACCTTTTTCAAATTCTTTAGAGTTTTTAACCAGAGTATTAAAAGCAGAACGATCTTTTCTAATAATACGTTTTGCCTCATCTAAAACTTTAGCTCTTTCAACAACTAAACTTTCCACCTCGACTTCATCACCAAACAAACTTGATTGTACGGATGTGTCCATTTCATTAGCTTTTACTTGCCTTGCAATTGCCTCGGCTTGGAAAGCATTGTCTACTTTTGACCTAGATAAAACACTTATAGCTGCTTTTTGAATAGCTGGATCATCTGGAATAACTCGACCAACTACAGCTGCAAAATCAGAAGGAATAACCTCATTCTTGACCATTCCCCAATTTTCGTCACTTAGTTTAGATAAATCCTGTGCTTTTTTAAACATAGCTGATGATGGTGGAACTATATCTGCAAATTGTGTTTGTATTAAATTTTGATTACTACGATAGATTTTAGCAGCATCTAAATCTGTGCCTGTTCCTCTAATAATATTTGTAACAGCTGCACTTACCATTGCAAACTCTGATGTAATACCATCAGCCTCACGCATGACAAAAGCATTCATTTTAATATTTTGACTAGGATCTTCACTCATTAATCGTTTAGCTAATCCTAATCTTTGATGACCATCAGCAACAAATTTAGTGCCATCTAATCTTTCAAAAACTGTAATTGTACCAGCTGCCCTGGCATCCCATTTTTTTGTATCTCTTAATTTAGAGGTAACACCAAAGGCATCACCACCTTCTTTAAATTGAAAAGTCTTTGCATCAACTTGAATTTCATCTGGATTAAATTGAAAAACAGTTTGGTCATTATCTGGATTAACTTGTTTATTTAATTCTACATCTGATAATTCATCTGGAGTAATAGGTTTTGTTTCAACAATTTCATTATTAAGTAGCTGGTTTTTAGCTGTTTCTAAATTGCTTTCATGCTTTCCTTTATTACTAGGTAAATCTGCATCTTGAATAGGATTACTATTAGCTAAATCATTTATACTTTCTTCTAATTCTTTTGCACCTTCACCAATAGGAGATAATTTCTTTTGACCAACTCCTAAAACATCTAAACCTCTTTTTATCCAATCAGCTGACATTTTAATTGTTTTTTCGCCAATTTTTAATCCCCCAGGCATAACAAAACCTAGCACACCACCTGTTGCAACAGCTTGTGCAAAATCTTGAAATGAATAATCTAACCCTAATTCTTTATACCAATTATACACTCTTTCCTGGACAATACCTTCTGATACTACACCAACAAGAGCCTCTCTTAGCATAACTTTTGGCAAGGCTAATTTGGGATCAAAACTTAAAAGCATAGATAGAGCAATAGGTGGATCTTGCGCTGCTTGATACATTCCACCAGCAAACCTAGCCATCATCTTTGAAAACCCAGGACTATTTTCAGTTATGCCTGTTAATGTTGCTTGGTCTTTTAAAGCAGATGCAATAGCTTGTTTTTCTATTTCCTTTACTGTTAAATCTTGCATTTCTGGAAATAGATCTGGATGATCTTTTATAGTCTTAATTAAAGCATCAGCTTTTGAATAATAATGTTTTTCCTTTCCTAAATACCCTTTTAATGGACTAGCACTTTTTGACATAAGGTAAGCTGGATTATGGAGTAATTCATTTCTAATTCCAGCATAATCTTTTTCATTGGAAAAAAATCCACCTTTGGAAAAGTTTTCTGTTTTTATATCATTTTCTTTTAAAGTTTTATTTACATGGCTTAATATTGGCGCATAAGCGTCATACAACACATTCCCCATACTTCCAGAACTACCACTAGAAAACATCTGGTTAGCTGCTGCCCTAAAGTTTTCAGCAATTGTTCCCTCTACATTTTCGGCTGAATGTGGCCGAGTTAGAGAGTAATCTAAAACTGAAGGCTTTAGAGATCTTTTGTAAAATAAATCCATATTTTTAATTATTTTGAAAATGTAAATTTTGTTTCTTTGGCTGGATCATAGACTTCTAAATCTATTTCTTCTGCAAATTTTCTAATATCCACATAAATAGGCGTACCTCTGCTATCGATTACAGGACTAGGAATAGAACTATCATCATACAAATAAACTAGCTGATGTTGTTTTGAGCTGTTTGCTAGAAAACCAAATTGCTCTGGTTGTCTTTGTATATCTTTAATTAACTTATCAGAAATATCATAATCTGTAATATCATCACTTATACCTGGAGCAAGCGTAAAAGATTTATTAAGAAGATCTTTTGTTACTATTTCTAAATTTTGCTGTATATTGATGGCACTAATATCAGCTGGTAGATACACCCTAAAATTTTCATTTTGTGCTTGATAACCACCACGACTAGCAAATGGTATCGTTTCATCTTCACTTAATGCAGCTATACTAGTCGGCTCTAAAACATTATTAGCATTAAAAATTTGATTAAATCCAAAGATAATTGCATTACGTGTTATTGTTTCTTTTTCACTATCTTCAAAATCTACTTTGCTTAATGTTCCAACACCTTCCATTTTTGCAAATTTACCAAGAATATATGGATTAACTGCCTTATTCCATTCAACGACCATTTGTGCAGCATCATCAGTAAATACACTTTGCAATTCAAACAATGTTCTTTGTGCTGATGATTGATCCCACCAGGTTAAATTTTTAACATCAAAACCTTGTTTTTCCATCATATCAGCACCAGCAAGAATAGTTGCTGCTGTTTGTTTTGCTACTATACTTTTTTCTTTACCAGAATTATCTTCTGCATATTCCATTAATCTTGCTGGAATAACTAATTCTGGATTTAAATCCATTTGCTCTAGTACACTTGTTAATTCTGTTTCACCCATACTTGAAACAAAATCCTCTAAAATAGCTAATTTTCTATTGTTATCTTGCCGACCATAATAGCTTTTAAAAAGTTCAATTTCTTCTTTTGTAAAATATTGAATAGGTTGATCTGCATCAAAACCATTAGGATGAAATCTTTTAGTAACTAATGCTGCTATTTTTTTTCTTTTATTAAACCAAGTTGCAAACTCATCTTCATTAAACATTAAATTTGTTTCAAACTTTTCAAAGTTTTTTAGGTTTCTTTTTCTAGCCATGTGACCCAGGCCGTCACCGTTATTAAAAGCTGTAATCTGTTCCTTTAATTCTTTTTTTAAATCTGCATTAACTTGTTGACTAATAGATGTAGTACCAGCATCCTCACTAGCTAATTGTTGCTGTGCTAGTAAAGATTGCTGACTATGAAAATTTTGTACATTTGCACTTCTTATTTTAAAATCTGATATTTTTTCTTTTAATGCTGATGCTTTTTTATACGCAGCACTATCAGTTTGTAATACTCCAGCTGTACCCTCATAAACAGGGATAGCTTGCAAATGTCGATCAAGAATAGTTGTGTAGTCAGCTAAAACATCTGCATCCATTTTTGATAAATCTTTTGTGTAGTTATCAAAATTATCACTTAAAAGATCTATATCTAATTCAATTGAGTTTATTTTTTCTTTTGCATCAGCAACAATCTTTACTTGATTTTCTTTAAAAATAGCTTTTTTTACTTTTTCTAAATTTTTTATTTTACCTTCTTTAGTTGTTTCACCTTCGGCAAATTTGGCTATTTGCAAAGAACCACGTAATACTTCTGCTACCAATCCTGGATCTTTTAATTTCCTTAATAAAGTTACTGCAAATTTTTGATTTTCGTCTAAATCTTCATATTTAATATCTTTGTTTTCTCCCTTACTAGCAAACACTACTGTCCTAATATCATCAATAACTGAACTAGCTATATCTACATTGGGATCACCTACAGAAATATTTTCAATTAATTTACTTACAGTTTTAGCAACTAATTGTGTTTCTTGTGCCGATAACTTATCACTTTTAAAACCATGTTTAATTAGTTTGTTTTTATCAGTAACTAATTGAGCCATTTTTCTATCAAAGAAAAACTCTCTTACAGATGCGTTTGCTGCTTCTGGCGTACTAAATTCATCTTCAGCTTTTTGTAATTTCATATTTCTATGTTCAATAGCAGCAGCACGAACTTTCGTATCAACAATACTTCTTATTTTTAATCTGGCTGATTGTTCTGCTTGGGAAAAGAAAAGATCAAATTTATTATTCATATATTTGTCTTTACCTAAATTAGTTTTTACCTTTCCTTTAATTTCTTCCATGCGAGCATTCCATAATGGGTTTTCACCATCTAGGATTTTATTAAAACTCATGCCACTAAATTTAGTATTTGGAGAGCCATACTGTTTAAATTCTCTAAAAGCCTTATCTAATTCATTTTCTAAACCTAACTGCGCCTCATTTAATAAATTCTCTCTAGCCATATTAATTCTTACAGCTGTAATATTACCAGCTTCAGCTAATGCCTGGCTTAATGGCGCACCTTTAGATAATTGTGTTTGTGCCTCTAAATTTGCATTTCTACGAACTTGAAAAGCTCTACCAGGAGCTTCATTTGTTGGCGCAACTTGTGGAGTATAAATAGGTAATTTCATGTGAAAAATCCATAATCATCAGCTTGTCTTATGCCTGTACCAAGAGATTTAATTAATGCCGTTGTACCCTGGTTTCTTAAATTAGCAGCTTGCATTCCACCTTCTTTTCGTGACAATTCAGCTTGTAACCGTATATCTTCTTTTGCATCTTCTAATTGCATATTGGTGACGGCATTATTAAAATCAGCCGTTGCAATTTCAAAATCATGCTCTCTGGCATTTCGATCAAGAACTTGAAAGGTTGTTTCAGATGCTATGTCTATTCCAGCATAGCCTGTATTAGCTCTAACTGTGCTTTGTACCTGGTCTAATGCTATTTTTCTTCTTGTTTTAAAAATAGAATGATTAGCATTAATAATATCTTTTTGCTTATCAATCAAAAGACCATTGCGTTCAATCATTTGTGCATTGAACTCGCCAACTTCTCGTGCAGCCCTTGCAGCACTATCAGCTGATCTTTTTTGTTGCAAGCCAGATAATATAGTTGCGCCAAGCGATAAAACTTGTAGTACAGGTAAAAAAGCCATTTAAATATCAAAAGTTGTTAATCTTGGGAAAATTGCTAAAACAGTTAAAGGTAAAGCTGTATCTTGACGAATGGTAATAATATCGTTTTCATAAAATGTTCCTACAAAGGCAATATCTTTATCACCAGAAAATAACTCAATTGGCTCAGATGCTGGCATTGTACTATCTCTAAAAGATATGGTTTCAAATTGATAATTTAATTCATCACTATTTGTTGCCATTTGCATTCCAGAAGTATGAATTAACCGAACAGTACAGCCATGTATTCTTTTGGGTTTTCCTTGAGATGTACCATCTTGTGAACCACCCTCTAAACGCAAGGTAGACAACGTACTGACAAAACCTAAACCAGCTAGTCTTACAGCACCTTCAACACTTGTATTAACAGATAATTGAGCTGTTTTATAAGCACCATCAGCATCAGTTGAACCTTGTGTTAATCCTGGTGCAGTATTTGGAGCAAAGGGATAAGGATTACCAGAACTATACCTTGTACTTGTATTTGGAACTTTACCACCACCAGCTAAAGCACCTTCAGCAATAGCTTGTACAGTTTCACCCATTAAATGCCACATATCCATTGTTTTATTTCTGCTTGTTGTTGGATAAGAAGGAAATTTCCAAGATGTAGGCTCTAAATCAATAGGATTAGCTAGACCACTATCTACAAACCATGCATAGTAAGGTTTCTTTTCAAAATCAATTTTTGTTAATTTTTCAATATATCTTTTTTCAATTCCAGAATGTGTTGGTGTAGAATAATTATAGGATGTTCCATAACCAGCCTTTGTATATCCTGTACCTCTAATGGTTCTTTTGACGATCATGTATAATTCATCTTCACCATTTTCAGTTGGCAAAGTAGCAATGCTTTCTACCACTGCCTGTGTTTGATTAGTCGTTTTAAACATCCTTTTATTTGGATTAGTCACTGTTAATAATTTTGTTTGGTCAAAACTTTGCCAAACAGTTACAGTTGCACCACCACCTGTTACATTTGCCTCTAAATAAGCATTTCTTGCGCTATCGGCTGACATGACAGGATGTGCATTATCTACAATTGCAGCCAAAGGTCGTGGATCTTGAATAGCATTTCTAAACGCAGTAGCAATTGCACCTAAAGTATTTGATGCTGGTTTAAAATAAAAAGTCAAACCAGATGGGGTTGTTGGATCACCAGATCCAGAAACTTCACCTTGTAAAGTGATTACCATACCATTACTTGTTGTAAATTCAAATTTATTTGCTGCTGCTTTTTCAGCTGTAGAAAAGGCATTAGCATCTAAAAATTCAACAGTACAATTTCCATATCTCCCACCTAAAATATGTTTATGCCAGGCAACGACCTGTTCCTCTCTTCGGTAAGTCATACCAAGTAATGTGCCGTCATTCCTTCGACACCAAACAATGCTATCTGGATCTTGCTGATAGGAAAATTCTTCTATACCACCTTCTGTAATATGTTCTGCTAAAACAGTTAAATCTGGTGCTTGATAACCACTTTCGTCTACATCTCCAATATATTTAAATTCCCTTACTTTTCTTTTGTTTCGCTGAAGAAATAAAGTTGTATCTGCAACTTGAACAGGCTTGTGATTAGCTGAACCATAGTTTGAATATTTACGAATAACTGTATTTGTTGGGGATATTGGCGCATCATTAGTAGCTGTAACCACATATTCACCACCAGATGTACCAATAACTAAAACTCTTGTACTTGATAACCAGCGAATAGCGTTGACCTCTTGACTTGCTAGAGTGTATTCCAGAGCATCATCATCATTTGTACCAACGGTGAAATTTGTGTAATGACCAGACTTACTAAACCACAGAGTTTGTGGAGCATTATTTGTAGCTCCAAAGATTAATCTTTGCTCAAAAAAACCAACAACACTTGGGTAATTATCTGAACTTGCATTGAGAAGATTGGATGGTTGTGTTAAAGTAGCTGTTGCTAATGTCCAATTATTATGAGCCGATCTTGTTAATGTTCTTATAGCATGACTTGGATGCACCAAATACATGGTATCAGCACTTTGAACAAATTTAATTTCAGATAATTGTGCCGTTGTGTAAGGGGTTGTTATTTCATAAATCTTTGTACAAGTACCATTTGTAGCGTCATAATAAGCTGCTGCTAAAGCACCTGGTACAGTTGTACGATTATCAACATCTAAATTATGTAAATCCTTTAAAGTAACAGTAGAAGCATCAATAACTTCTTTAACAATATAATTTCTATTTCCTAAATTAAAACTATTAGCATACGTACTACTGTTAATCGTAGGATCATTCATATAAATTTCATCACCTACAGAATAACCATGACTAGTTGTAAAATGAACTTTTAAAGGATTGGTATTAAAAACAGTATCATTTCCACTAGAATAGGTGCTAATGGTCTTTGATGTGCTATCAATAACTTGCTGACCATTTCTCCAAACTCGTATATACAAATTCCCAAATTCTAAAATATAAGTATCACTAGTTTTAAATTGAAAAGGGATTAATCTAGTTTCACTACCTGGACTTTTTACTTGACCAACAAATTGTGTGCCTGGTCGTCTAGTTGCTCCACCTTGAGGTAGTATTAAAAAATTTGTTAATTCACTACACCCTTGAGCATATTTTTCTAAATTGACACGACCTTCTAACTTAGGTGATAATTCACCAGCTGTAAAAGAAGATAATGCTAATGAAGCTTTAGCCATCTATATTCTTGCCTCAAGAAAGTCAGATGCCTCAATTTTTTGATTTGCTCCTTCAGTAGCATCATCAAATCGTGCATTTCTTAATTTTGTTTCGTAAGCTAAACGCATTCGATCCGTTAAAGTTTGCGAACCACTTATGGAATAACAAATCTCATAAGCCAAAGCAGCAGCTAAAACTTCAACAAGTGATGCATCATAATGAGTAGTATTAGTAATTTGAGCTACATATTTTATTTTTGCAGTAGCCTCATTTGTTAGTAATTTTTTATTCTCAATCACAAAAACAGGGGTATTATCCTTATTGTGCATATTATCATAAGGGAAAGTTACTGAACCATTAGAAAATTCTAAAACCTTTAGACAAGCTGGATTTGTCGGTAGCAAATATTGATAATTATAGCCAAATGCTGGTGTGGTACTATCTTGTGATAATGTTGCTCTTTGAATTAAGCAATTCCAGGGATGCTGACGAAATACATGATCCCTAATGCTGTCGTATCGTAGATTTAATTCTCTTGCAGCTTTTGTTCCTTCTGAAAAAGAAGTTATTTTAGACGCACCAATAAGAGATAAAGCAAAATTTCCAATATCTGTTCTACTTGCCATTTTTATAACTTTCAATAAATAAAAAAAAGGGGGAGCAAAACTCCCCCAATTGTTTAGTCAATTGCGTAAAATATTCTTACGACAATTGTACCTGTACCAGCAGCTCCACCCATAGTAGCAGTCACTGTCATGCCGTCACCATCAGCATTGATAACAGAATTGTTACCTAATGCCAGGGTTGCACAAATATCAACTATCTGTGCAGACGTACTAGCAGCAGCAGCTTTATAAGCAGCAGCCGAGGCTGATACATCAGTACCATCAGCATCTTTATGAGCCTTGTACCCAACACTTAAAGTTGTTGAAGATCCAAGAGCATCATGTGCTAAAGTACCAGCTAAAATTCTGGCTTTATTAGGTAGTTTAAACAAGTCGATTACATCTCCACTTGCTAAAGAACTAGCCTCATATTCACCAACTTTAACTCTTACTCTACCACTATCGGCAGATGCTGGGTTCATAACCACAGGAACGGCAGTGGCATTAGTTATTTGTGTACTGTTTACAGTAGCCATAATGTCACCTCCTATTCTGCACAGCTTACTTCAACGACCTTAACTTCTTCCATCCTTACGGCAGAAAAAGAGGCGCAGTAGTAAACCTGGGTTGCAAAAGATTTATCAGCACGTTCTTCAATTCGTGCTTTAGGCTCTGCTCCCATTGCCATTTTAATACCATCTTCAGCCCATGCGTAACAAAGACGATTGCTACCAGATGCTGTTAGACGATTACTTGTGATAAACTTGAAGCCTAAAAATGAATCAATCTCACCAGCAGATAAGGCCTTAATAGTGTTAAAATCAGAGCTAGTGACTTGGGTTGTTCCTAATAGATCTTCAATTTGATCTGGCGAACAAACAAAGTATCTATTGATAGATGGATCAACATCTTGACTGTCAAGTTTCTTCTTGCTTTCGAGCAATTTTGCAATGGTTAAACCAGCACTACCATGCGCTATTTTTTGCGCTGAAGGTAGGGCAACAGTTGTGCCACCACTTGCACCTGTATAGGCATTGCCACCCATAGCTGCAATAATCACATCATCCATCTTTCGACCAATGGCAGCAGCAGCAGCTTTGCTGTAACTACTTGTTGGATCAATCAATGTTCTAATGCGATCTTGCTGGTCAATGAGATCTGAATATTCAAAATCTCGCATTGTGACCATACGTCTTGCCATTTATGTTCACCTTAGGTCGTTAATCTAAGGTCGCCTTTCGGCTGCTATATGTCACCATATAGATCAGACTATATCATCATCCCTTAGGGATGCTCTGCGCTTCGGATCACTTGATCCTACTCCTTTCGGATAGTCGTTGAACCTTCCTATTTCTAGGCTTGGCTGCTGATTGTCTACTTGAGATTTTCCAGCAATTCACAGAGTTATTCGGATTATATTACTATAATAAGCCACTACAAGTTAATGGGGGGTATCCATGATAGGTGTGTCTGCGTGTCTGCTAGTTCTTTCAACAGCAGCAGCTGAACCTACCTGCTCAAAAAATGCCTTCTCTCCAGTAATCGTTTCAACATCTACAGTATCACGCAATTTACTACCCATTTGTTGAGATAGCATTTGCACGTTGGCTGAAAACTGATTAACAAAGGCTGTCGTTATCTGTGTACTCATTACACAAACTCCTTTAGTTAAGTTTCAATTTTTTGGTTGATTTTCGTCTGGTTATCTCTCTTGTGAGAGGGCATCCTTGCAAATTAAAGCCTTTGCTAGTCTGCTGTTTTACAGCTTATAGAAGGGGAGCTTTCGCCGTTATCCTTCGATCTGTGGTGTCATTAATTCTTGTAATTCCATCACACGATCAACTACAAATCGGTGCTTGGGATGCTTGCCATTAATATGAGCATCCGAACCAAACAATTCGTGGTATTCTTTTTTTGCATCATCTGGGGTCATCATAGGTTCATTTGGCTGACCTATTAGATTATCCTCTTGCATATCTTCTCCTAGTTTTACAAAAAATCGTACAACTTCTGGAACATCTCCTAGCTTACGACCATCCTGTAAAATAGTATCTTGTAATATTTGAACGGCATCTAGCCTTTGCGCTGCTTGTTCACCGAGGTTGACTTTTTGCTCAAATGCTTGACCGTACTCTTCTTTGAGTGTGTTGATGCCTTCTTGCGTAATCCTTTTTGTGTTCCCAGATAATTCACTTTGTTGTTTTTGCCCTTGTTCAATAAATGACTTTGCAATGCTTTCAGCTTGCCTTGCAGATAAACCATTGGCATGAGCAACTTCATTAAAAAAGTCCAGGCCAGATTGTGAATAGCCTTGAACATTCGAGAAATCATATTCACTAGCCGTATCTGGCCGACCCAATTTACTATAAATTTCATTCCATTCACTTTCCGTTGTATGTTTACCAGGTAAAGTTAATTTATTTTCACCAATATGCTGTCGAGCATTCACGTAACTTTTGGCTAGATCACCAACATTCGTAAATCTTTTTAATGTTGGATTATCTCTAAGATCTTCTGGTAGTGTATCGATAAACAATGTTGGCGTTGCTTCAGCAACATCAACTTGAGAGCCAGGATCTACCTGGGTTGCCTCAGTTTGTTCACTCATTTATATTTCCTTTTATTGTTTGCGTTTTAGGTTTTTCCTCAAGCATTTTTAAAATATTTAATACAACGTACCTCTGACCTTCACAAAATGCGCTATCATGTGCATCTTCTTTAGTATGGGATGTGGTATAAAAATAATGGCAAAGTTTTAAATGCTCCAAAATTACTTGGCCATCCTGTCCAGTAAATACCCTTCGGTAATGACCAGAAAGCTCTTCATTTCTTAATTCGTTTATTTTTCTCATGCAGCTGGCTCTTCAGTTGTTCCACCAGCATCACCCAAAACTTTTAACATAGGAGCTGCTTTCTGTGCTTTTTCAGCAGCCATCATTTCTTCTTGTTGTTGTTGCATCATAGCTTGTTGTTCAGCTCTTTGTTCTTTAATAGCAGCGACTTCATCATCAGAACGTACAACTTTGGCTGGTAATCCAGCATATTCAACAATGTATTTAGCTAATCCACCTTCATCAATGTAATCTCTTAACTCTGGAAATCCCTCACTTAAACCACTGACTATTTCCATTCCTCGCATGGTAGATTGTAAATCCATGCTTTTTTGTGCTTTTGCCAGGGGAGAAACATACTCAATATCAATATCTTGACCTTGTAGTTTTTCTGGTGGTAGTGGTAATTCATTATTTCTAAGCATTAATTTAAAAGATCTTTGAATTAAAGGCTGTAGCAATTCATGCTGCAATCGACCCATAACACTTCCTAATGACCTCATAGACTGTTCTTGCCTGGCTAAAATCTCTGTCGCTGTCATTTGTGGACTTTGCTGTAGCTGTAATTGGTCAACAAAAAAAGCATTTCTAATGGCTTGCCGTCTTTGTTCTTCCATATTCAAAGCAATAGGATTATTTGTACCAGCTTGTAACGGCTCTAATCGATCCCTTGTACCAGAACGATAAAAATTAATTGCACCTGGGGTAACTCTTATTGGACTAAAAAACCCATCATCTGGACACATTAAAGGGGGATCAAGTTGTTTTTGCGCTGATTTAATAGATACTTCAGACATCTTATTCACCATTTTAACATCTGATAAACAAGTCATACCTGGTGATCTGCCAAATCCCATGCCACTAGTACTATCTAAATTAAATCTAGGTACGCAAAATGGAAATTCATCATAACCACCACGACCTAATAAAGTCTTACTATCCTTATGATAATAACAGGACATAATCGGTTTATTAAAAACTGATTTTTTTACATCAGTCATAGGATAAACAGCATGAACAATCTCATGTTCATTATAAGGTTCTTTTTCTAAATCCTTCTGTACTCGATCTGGCAAAATAGCTTCTGGAAACTTCATAGCTATTTGCCTAGCTGTTAATTTAAAACAACGATAAACAGTATCAATCTGGCTTTTTTCATTAGATGAAATACATAATTCACCAATATGCCTGGCTGAATAATGTAAACCACCATCCTTATACTCGACAAATAAACAGCCTGTACCAAAAACTACCAGATCAAAATACAATTCATGTATTTCTAGGGAGAAATTAGACCTGTCTATCGCTGTATCTAATAACCTTGTGCAATCTTCCAGCCATTCATTAGCTTCATCATCAACAGCTAATTCCCTATCTCTATATCCCATAGTAAACCAGGACATAGAAACATTAGTTAGCATGGATTGTAGATGCGCTGCTAACAATTCAACAGCATGAATACCTGTACTATCAAAAATTCTTTCGGTTCTTTTTGAACCTTGCATACGTCTTTTGGTTATATCTGCTTTTCTTGGTAACAAATAATCAGCTAATTCTTGCCAATGATGTTCCCAATTTGCTCTTTGATTTAGTAACTTGTCATACTTTCGGTCAATCTCATTGACCATTTTATCAATTGCCATTGATTATCCTAACAAAGTTTTCTTTTTCTTTTTTATTAAATTAAATTTGCTCTGATTTTTACCAGCTGATTTTTGCATTACTCTTTCCAATGGATTAATATTAGTGGAAAAACTCATGCCCTTAATAACCTGGTTGCTTTCAGCACCCATCATTCCAGCTAGATTTTTTGGTTTCTTGCCGTACATTATGCAATCAATGTCTTTTTCTTCTTTGGATCTTCTTCTACAAGCAATCCACGAAAAGCACTTTGTTTGGGTCTTAATCCAGAGGTGTCCTCATTCGGTATACCACTAGGAGAGGTTGCTACTGTTCCAGATTTATAACCCCTATCTTTATCATCTTTAGCCTCGGTTTCAGCTTGTGTTCTAGGTCTGTTAGCAGCTTCAGCTGATACAGTTGTATTGGCTCTATTCTGTACGTTTTCCTGTGCTTCTTCTACTGGGGTTTGAGCTTCTTCCTCTTCCTCTTCTTCCTCCTCCTGTACAGGTGCTACAGCTGCTGGTGCTACAGCTCTGTTTGGTTTGTCATCTGGCCTTTGAGTGCCGTCTGGTCGCATATTTCTTGCTTCCATATCTGCTGCTATTTGCTCATTTTTAGCATCTCTTACATCTTGATTAAATCCAGCATCTGCAAGGCTACTGCCTGTAGCCACTTTTAAAGGATCAGCGTAACCTGTATGATCCACATTTGGATTTTCTCTTTCAGCTTGTTCTATAGCTTTTGCATAAGTATCATCTGCTGCTTTTTGTCTGGCAGTTTTGCTTCTTCCTTGTTTACTATTACCACTACTTCCAGATTTACTCATAATCTATATCCTTTTATTTTTTGATTAACTTTCCAAAGTTGCATACGATTACCACCTTTTAATTTAGAGCGATAACTTTCACAGGTTGTTACATTTGGGTAATTATTCCAGATAAATTTTTGAATATTCGTTACAAATTTATAAATTTCTTTAACACCACCATCACAATAAAAAGTAGGAAAATAAAAAACCTCTCCATTTTCTCTAGCAAAAACCTCATTGCCATCCCAAAAATCATTATCAATCTCTTCTCTTTTTAAAAATCCCCAAGTACAAAAACCAATACACTCAAGTGGTGTACTGCCTTTTTTAAAATGTAAAAAAAACTTATCGTGCTTTACAGCATAATAAATAGAGTTTTTAATTTCCCATGCTTTCCATTCAGCAAAAACATTAGAATTTAAAAAAAAATTCATAATTTTACCGAGTACAAAACTTTCAGATGATGCGTTAAAAACAGTATACATCTCATCTAATTGAGCCTCGTTTATCTCCCAATCCTTCATATTACTGCACCGAAAACACTATAATCCATTTCAGCTACCATCTGATTAGGTCTGAAATTTCCAGATCCCTCACGAATACCTACCGCTAAATAACGAAAAGCATCACTTGCATGGCTGGAGAAATCATGCACAGGAGAATTCTTAAACACTCGCATTCGATCATTCCAGGCTCTATGATAATGCCTTAGACTTTCCAAACCCACTTTTGTATTTTCTTTATCAAACCAGCAACGTGGAATAAGCAGTTTCGCTGCATGGATGCCATCTTCAATGGGCAGTTTGGTGACAACTCTAAAACTAATACCCAAATCATAAGCAATTTCCCTTCGGCTTTTTCCTGTTCCTAATTCCCTAACTTCAATATCATGTGGTGCATAATGATCACCATAAGCATAATCCTTACTATCCAGCACCCTCTGATAATGGGGCAAGCCTTCATTTCGTGCCTCATAATAATCAATGACATGAACAGCTCGGCCTACCTTCTGAATAAACCATATACTCGTACTATCATTCACACCCAGATCCCAGAAAGTTTCTACTTTATGCGTTGGATCATAAGGTACATTCGTAATCTGGTTTTCGATCTTTTCTAATTCTTTGGCGTAAATCGCACCAGGAATAGCTGCTGACCAGGAACATTCATACTCCTGGTTATATTGATCCTCTGACATAGCGTGTTTCGCACTTGCCAATTCTTCATCATCAAGGATCTTTGTTTCACTCGCCTTAAAGACTGCCCGATACCAATCCTTTTGACCTTCAGCTTGCTCCCAAACATCATAAAAAGAATTTTGCATCCCTTGTGGCGTACCTAAAAAGATACATCCACCTTTGCGATCTGATAAAGCTGGTCGTACAACTTCAGCAAATAACGTACTACTGACTTGTGCCGTTTCATCAATCACACACAAATCTAAATAAATACCACGTAAACTATCTGGATTTTCCGATCCTAATAATAAAATCCTTGCACCATTAGGTAAATCACACCTCAATTCCGTTTCATGGTATTTCACACCAGGAATAACTCTCGTATACGTCTTTACATAATCCCAAGCCACTTGTTTAGCCATCCTGTACGTAGGCGCAATATAAGCCATTCTAGGCGCATCTTTCTGACAAAGGATCGCTTCCCTCAATAAATGGTTTATCGCCATCACAGTCTTACCAAATCGCCTGTGACACAATACTACCGACCATCTATGATTACTCAGCTGTTTATGGAGCTTACTTTGTAAAGGTCTAGGACAATAAGGAATTTCAATCTTCATTAGCCAAGCACTGTTTTTTTCTTTTTGGGAAAGCCAGCCTTCATATTGGCATAGGCCTTATCAGATATAGTTGACTTGGATTTAGGTCTGCTAATGCCTTTTTCTTTTCTGGCATTGATATTATCGTATAATCCTCTTTTTTTCATTTGCCATATCCTGGCTTTGTTTTTTTAGTTCCTTTTTTTGGCATGACATTCTCACAATGTTGGTTAGATACTATTGATGGGGTATTATATAAAAAAAGTTCGCGCAGATTTTGGGAGGGTAGGGTCGGCATGGAAGGCCAAAACTAGCTGGTAAT
>VTLG01005218.1_pt1 | contig 37567 bp, 53 predicted proteins | sample 4694571 | NCBI WGS metagenome assembly VTLG01 (sample SAMN12604809, study PRJNA352737) | marine metagenome | biome: ENVO:00000447; feature: ENVO:00000209|ENVO:00000569|ENVO:01000036; material: ENVO:00002151; isolation source: viral sequences binned using virsorter ...
CTGCGCCGGTTCCCGCAGGCGTTGTTGACGCGGAAATGAGCGACACGTTAGTTATGTAACTCAACAGCTTGCCCGCCTTGCGGGGGTCGCTGGCCGACCGGGCTTCATTTTTGAACAGAGCCTTGTCGATGTCGCGTCTTTGTTCCAGCGACTTTAACAATTTTACGTAAGCCGTTTCCTTGTCACGGCCTGCGCGGTCAACGCTGTCTAAGGTTCCGCTGACCTGTGCCGCTTGCACAGAGATTTGGTGATAGTTACCTAATCTTGTGGTCGCGGTTGGGTTCACATAACTGAAGTCAGCGCCTTCATTAACATAGTTCGTGTCGGACGCTGCCGTTAATTCCTGAACCTGCCATTCGTGAAAAACGGCTTTTGTCACCTGTTTTTTAGCATTTGAAAAAACAGGTGTTTCTGCCGGGTCAATTCTCTCGATGATGTCCGAGAGATCCTCCCGTTCGCCAACCGCCGCAGCGGTGTTCCAAGTTGCCATGATGGCCTCCTATTTGGTGAGCATGTACTCGATTGCAGCGTCCATGGCTTTTCCGCCCTTCTGCTTGCCAATCTTTGAAAGCTGTTGACGCTTCCGTTTTGCTGAGATTTCCCGCTTACTCGTTGGCTGTCCGGCCTTCGCCATTTTCGGAGCCGCTTTTGTCTTCTTGGTCGCCGCTGGTTTTTGCCGCATTAGTTCGTCGTACAGAAACGCTTTCCTTAAAGCATTAACCGCGCGGTGGTCACCAATTTGACTTAACTCCTGTTCGCTATATCCGAGATGCCGCTGTGCGTATGTGTAGACCGCGTTTTTCTGTTTGGTCGCCACATCCGAGTCACGCCATTCTGGAATAACGTCGAGAAGTTTTTCAGATTCTTGTTTCAAGCGTTCATGCGCTTGAGCTTGCAAGTTCTGATGTTGCTCTTGCTGAACCCGCTGCTGTTCGCTTTGCACTTGCGCTAATGCATCGCGACGGTCTCGCAACGCTTCGCGTTGCTTGACGTATTCGATTGGGTCTTCAGCTTGTAGAGCGTCCCAGTATTCCGGGGTCGGTTCCGATTGATTAAGTGCCGTCTCTAATTGAGCAAGCTGGTTGGCGTAGCTTTCTCGCTGCGCCGTTAGCGCTTCCAGTTCCGCTTCTGCCGCCTTGCGGCCTTCCGCGACTTGCTGAGTCTTGCGCGTATAATCGCCCTGACGCATATATCCGAGCCGAAGCTCTTCAAGCGTCAAGTCGACGTCGTCGTCACCGATGCGAACCCGGTAGGTGTCCTCCGGTTGTTCCTCAACAGCTTCGACAGCTTCAACCTCGTCGTCGTCTTCCTCGGGTTCATCGTCTTCGACGATGTCCTCGGCTTCCGACTCTTCGGCTTCAGCTTCAACCTCAACCTCTTCGGTTTCGGCAACAACTTCCTGCGGTTCAGCCGTGTCCTCGACGGGGGCGTTTTCGGCAAGAAGCGATTCCACTGCACTTGCAATGGATAAGTTTGAAGTCCCTTCGCGGGGTGCTTCACTCATGATAAATCTCCAAATTTTATAAGTGACTGACGCGCCAGCGCCTTAGTCAAAGGAAAGACTTTTTCCTTAATTCCTTCATTTGCCGCTCTGCCATCTTCCCCGTTTCCAAAACAGATTGAAGATGCGCGCGGATGGCATCGACCGCTTGCGTCAAATAGTAAAGACGCTCGCGGGTTGCCGTGTCTTCGGAAGCGGTGGCTGCCCACTCCGCTTTATACTGGTCGAGGAGGATGTCAAAACTCTCCTCGAATATTTCGTTCCGAAAAAGTTCAGACGCTTTCGCTGCGCGGTTCATTTCGCGCTGCAGCTGTAGCTCGTCGTCTATCAATTTACGTCTTCCTGCATCTCGTCAGCTATATCGTCGTCAATAAAAAAGTGTAGAAACTCTCTAGCTTCCAGAACACTATCGAAACCCTCAACGCATATAGTCAGTGTGACAGTTCCATCATGATGTTTCTTAGTGTAAGCAGAATATGCTGGGACGAACACATTACTGCGCTCTCGGCAAGTTAGCAGAAACATCAACTCCGCTCATTGCCTCAACACCGCGCAACTCTGCCTCAAGTTGCATTTCGCGCATCCGCATCTGCATTTTCATTTCCATCTCTTGCCGCTTGATCTCTAACTCGGCAGCAGCTTTCTCCCGCTTCATTTCAATCTCGGCCTGTAGCTTCATCCGGTCGTTCTCAATCTCGGCTTGCGCCTTCGCTTTTTCCAGCGCAATCACCTTATCTTCCGGTGTCTCTTGCTTACCGGCACGCTTTTGAATTTTTTGCTGCATCTCCGGATCGAGATTATCCGGCGAAAGGAAAAATGCGCTGGCATCTTTGAAGCCGTTCAACTCGACAATTTTGCCGAGTGTGTCGCGGTATTGTTGCAGGGTGCAAAGCGGATTGACGACGCCGAGTTTCGTTAAGATTTCTTCTTGCTTCGCCGCTATTTGCGTTAGCACTGCAATGCGGCGGTCGGTGTCTCCGGTGCCTAATCCTACTTCGACAATCGTATCAAATTCAGTGTCCCAATTTTGAGGGTCCATTGGAACAAACTGATTGCGAAGCCGCACGATGCGCGGCTGCTGTTGGTACTGGCTGACCAGTTTCAAAATAGACTGCATCAAATGACGCACACCAGTCTCGGCGAAGACGCGGGCAATCATTTCAATCTTCTGCTGACTTGCCGATATCGTTGCCGCAACCGCTGCGCGGGTCGATGACTGCAAGCTGTCTGGGTCGAGGCCCATCGACGCCTTCGTCAACCCGGTGCGGTTTTGCTTCACCTCATCCATATACTGCATCAACGGGAATGCAGCTTGACTGATCGATGGCGGCGAGATGGGTTGCACCATCCCCGGCGCTCTCATTCGCACGATGCCGCCGGGTCGGTTGCTGGTCAGATCGTCTAGGTTTACTTGACCTTCGACGGCGGCGACCCGTGCGTTGTTGGTCAGATATACGTTATCTAGTTGCTGCCGGATCAGGCTCGACTTAATAAGCTGAATATCCTTAAGCAACTCGGCGACCGAGCGACCGACCATGCGGTGCGGCATCAGGATCGGCGAGACTACGCTGAACGGCATCATGCCGAACGGTTCGTTTTTCACAATTTCATAAGCCGAGCCGATGCAACAGACCCGTCTCAATTCCGCGATGCCGTCGCCGTCGTAGTCGGTATTAATGTAGACTTCCGTATATAAAACGCCTTGCTCGCTGGGATCGTGCGTTTCGTCGTTTGCGCCGCTTTCGACGTCTTCAAATCGTGTCTGGACTTCACCGACCGGATCAATGTCAACAAAGCCCGCGTGCTCTTCAACTACTTTTCGGTCGTAACCCATGCTGATGAGGTCTGACTTTGATAGCGTTGTCCGATGCGCTGCAAAGCGGCAGTCCTCTATGCTCTTGGCGCGACGGTTGAATAAGAACTCTTCCGGCGGGATGTTCTCGATTCTGACGCGACCGTCCTTCTGCGTGCGCTTCACGCGAATGTCAAAAACCATCGGGGCAGGCATGAAGCTGTCGTCTGGCATTTCAACATCTTCGCCAAGCGGGCGGCTTTCTTGTTCGACAACTTCAAGGTCAGGGTCGGCGAGTAAGGCGGTCAGTTCGTCTTCGGTCAGACCTTCATATTCATCTTCAGTAACGGTTTCGGTTTCGTCGAAATACGCCTTGATGACGCCCATCTTAAAAAGCAATGCGTCCTTGAAAAAATTGTGCAGAACGACGAAGCCGTTGTTGTCGCTGTTCAAAATAAAGTTCACATACTCCGTTGCCTGCGCTGCGGCTTCAACGTCTTCGGGGCCGCGAGGTGCGAAGCGGACGAAATCACCGGACGCCGTGAAAATACGCATCAGCGACGGCATCATCATTTCGATGCTGTCGGCTACTTCGGTCATAACAACTTGAGAGCGACCAGACTGCTCGTTACCGAACTTCTCGCCCAAATAGAAATCCATCGTCTCGACGCGGTCGCTGGCGAGTTCCTGGTCGGTGAAATTAATTGCCGACTGGATTTCGCTGCGGACGATGGTTTGGAATGCGATGTCGTCTTTTTTTGCCATTAGTCTAGCAATCCTAATATTTCACCGTCCCGCTCCAGCATCTTCGTGCGGTCGAGAACGTCCTGGTCCCATATGGCATAGTTGCGCGAGCCTTCGCCTGCGCCTCGACTGCCTTGATCGAGGTATTTGACGCCGGGAATGCCAGCTTCGCGGAGAGCGTCGGCGGCAGATTGTTGCGACCCTAATTTACCGGCTAACGTGTTAAAGGCTTGCGCGCCGCTGCTGTTTTCAAAAAGCCCCAGATGTTGATTAGGCACACCATCCGCGAACAATTCTTTAAGAATAGGGTCTTTAAAAACCTCATCGCCTAACATTGCTTTTGAGTAAGCGTCTTGAATTTGCTTCGGTTGCTTTGCTATAGGCGCGTCCCAGTCTAGCGTTTTAGCGGCATCGGCGTCGGGGATGTCGAGTTTGTATAGTATCCCTTCGCCAGACGTTTTAATTTTTGGTTTCAAATCTCGCAGAACTTTAAGACTTTTGTCTTCACCGTATTTTTTAATCAAATCTATACCGAGCTTATCAATGTCATCGGTAATTTCCTTGATGGCTTTGTCGACATCTCCTAAATTTGCGAGAAGTAAATCATCGGCATAGTCGTCGCCGGTCGTTCCTAGTTTTTTGCCGCCTGCCATAAACGGTTTACCGTCAATTTCTATTTTTTTGCCTAACTCTTTCGCGTATTCCTCACCAACCCCCCTAGCCTCCGCGCTATAAAAACCCGGCCCATAGGCTTGCGCGCCTTCGCCCGTTCCCATCTTGTCAAGGCGGGGGCGTCCATATGGGAAGCCCGGTTCTGGCGCAAATTTGTGCGGCGTGCCGTGGAACACGTTCGCCGCCAAGCTGCCGCTTGGAGCGCGGCCCAATAAGCCGCCGCCCATCATCGTGTCGAGCGCCATCTTGCTTACGTCTGTCGGCGTGGCGCGATAGCCTTGCGCGGCTGCGTAGGGCAGCATCGCCGAGTTGACGGCATCGACCAGAAGCTGCGGCGCTGTCAGTCCGATGCGACCGTTTTGCTGCGTGAACATCGGCAAAATTGTCGGTCGCTTCTTGACGCTCATGTCGAACAATTGCGCCAGGATCGCCGGTCGCGGATCGGCCAGTAGGCCGCCGGGTGCTGCGTTGTCGAGTAGACTTGTCATTAAAGCAGTTCTTGCTGCGCTTTCTTGCGGGGCCGGCCACGCTTCTTTCCGGTTGCCGCTTCATGTACCGGCTCCACCTTGCGGGGGCGCTGGTAGACGATTGTGAACGGGCTGGCGTTCAGCGGGATTTCAACGCTACGCATAGCGCTTATTCCTTACTTTTTTTCGGTTTTTCTTTGCATACTTCGCCGCAGCGGCCCTTCCCTTTTGGGTATAGCCAAATTTCTTGCCTCGAACCGTTGGCATCAGATCAGTCCTCGTCGCTGGTTGTCGCCTTGGCCACTGGAGAACAACCCGCCAGCAGGGGCTAGATCGCGCGCTTGCTTGAGTTTTGGAAGACCGTCAAAAACTTCTGCGGGAATGACGCGGGCAAGAAGCTGCGAATATGCAGTGTCTTGGTTTGCGCGGATAATCTCTTTCTCGTCTTCCGACAGCGCTTGATAATTCGCTAACATCTCTTGCTGAATTTTCTTCATGCCTTACCCCAAAGACGCACGATTGGGCGCAGAAAAATGCGCTGCAATCTGTTCTCGATTTTCACCCATAAAGGAAAGTCGCTAGTGTCCTTGCCGGTGCGTAGTGCGATTTCATATGCCCAGCTTTGTGGATAAATCTTTGCCGCCCACTGCCACCGTCCAGAACGCACGCGCTTGGCAACCCAGGGACCAAACTTTTTGTAACCGGCGTATGTGTCAGGGTCGTTTTTGCGAACCCATGCATACATTCGCTTGTTGTTTTGCCATGTTGCCGCGCCGCTGATGCCGGTGTCCCAAGCGGCGGTGCAAATAAAACTAAGGCCGTCGTCGTCACTGGGGGATTCGCCGCCGGGGGCAATATCAAGCTCGTCGCCTTCTTTGTCTTCGGGATTGTTCGCTGACGCGTAATCGGATCCGGTCGGATCGCTTGGAGGACCAGTCGGCACACCTGGCGGGTCAGATGGCGGTTCATCGCGGTCATCATTACCGAAAAGCAAATCACCGATGTTTGGACCGCCAAAAAAATTGCTGGCTGAATTAACCCAGCCAACGCCAGGGACAAACCCAAAGGCAAAATTAGCAATTGTCGCAAGCGGATTTTTTGTTGCTTCTCCTAACTTATCGCCGACAGCACTAACTGCATCGCCCAGCAAACCCGGTATGTTGCCGCTGAAAAAATCATCCGGGTCAGGGTCGTAGCCGCTGTCGGTAAAATCGTCCCTAATGACCGGACGCAACAATGGCGGCAACGGTGCAATGGCTGGCTCGATAACGGGCGCAACCGGGGCAGGCGGAATACGCGGATTGCGGCTTTGCGCGGGAACAAACGGGACACCGCGCGACGTTAATTGGTCAGCAAATGGACTGGATTGCGTCTGAAAAAATCCCTGCGGGGGCAAGCTGACAACCCCGCGTGGGGTTTGCACCAATAAACTCATACTACAAAGCTCGTGTCTGGTTCAAAGTGACGGCCCCAGGCGTAGCGGGTGCCGTGGGCGGCGACGACTGCGTTGCTGGCGAACGTGAGGCAGAAGGCGTCTGCCAAGTCTGGACTTCCAAATCCTACGCCGCGCTTACGCATCTCGTCCTTGCTTTCAATTTTAATCTTGCCTGATGACGTGAATGTGAAGCGGGGCGCAGCCAATTCCTGAATGAGTTGCTCATCGTCAGGAATATGAACCTCTTTGCTTTCAAACCATTCGCGGGCGCGGTGCCAGAGTTCGTCGCGGAGCCGCACATATTTTTGATTGAGGCTCGCGCTTTCGGCGACGTTGATGCCGCGTGCCGGTAGATCGAGTTCTATAAGACGGTCAACGACGCCCGCGCCGATGCCGATGCTGTCGACGCAGATTTCCTCGGGGCGGTCCATGAATGGCGTGCTTTCATATTCCGCCTGGATAATGCCGCAGAGTTCCATTGTTGACTTGTCGCGCCACGTTTTTGGCGGCTCCAGAAGATAGTTGCCGCTGCGTTTTGCGAGGGCTGATCTGTCCGAACCGTAGCGTGCTGGGTCAACGCCCCACACGATCGACGAGACGGGGCTGGGGTCCACGTCGCGGTCGCGGGCAGCTTCCAAAAGGTTCAGCGAGATAAGAGTGTCCTCATCCGCTTGCGGAAATTCGCCCAACACGCGGACGCGGTATGCATTGCTTTCTTCGCCATATCGCGAAGCCATGTCGCGCAAGAAGTCATCCGAGACCAGAGGGTTGTCATCGCAAGAAACCTTTTTCGTCCACCAATCTTTTTGCAATTCCGTTTGCGTCCGGTAGAAGAAGCCGTTTGCCCTAACCGGATTTCCCAAAAGCAAAGTGACAGCATTGTGGCCGCTCATGCTCCCTGCTGCACTCTCAAAGACCGATTCTGGGACGCCGCTGGCTTCGTCTACAATTAAAAGGACGTTTTCACTGTGGACGCCCGCCAATGCTTCGGGGCGTTCTTTGCTGCTTGTCCTAGCGCTGCAAAACGCCTCGCTGGGGCTGCTTTTTAAAATAACTCGGTCGCTGGTCGCCTCGAATAGTTTGCCTACCGCCGGGGGCAGGTCTTTGAGGCGACGTTTTACCTCTGCGAATAGGGCGTCGTAGAGTTGAGCGCTGGTTGGGGCAGTTATGACGATCTTGCACGGGTAATGGGTCGTTAAAAAGTGCAGCACTAAGACGCTGGCGCAGGCACTTTTTCCGACGCCATGTCCGGAACGGACTGATATTCGACGCTCGCCGTTGGCGACCGCTTGCATCACTTCACGTTGCCAGTCGAGGGGGTCCATGCCGACGACATGCTTACAAAAACCCGCTGGGTCGTTTTTGTAACGCTTTATAAAAGCGGTCCAAGCGGAATTTTTATTTTTTTCTGACATCGTCCATATTTGTTCCCCCAAGGGGTGGGGGGGGTATCACAATAATAGCTGCCCCCGCCGGTCGCGAGACGGGGGGGGGTCTTGTCTCGATTCTGTGCTTATCAGGCTAGGAGCCTGACCAAAGCCTAGCTATATCAACGGGTTACAGCGAAAAGGTACATAAAATGTGCGTTTCGCCGGTTCGATCAGCGGAAATTGACGACTTTTGGCGGTTCTATGTCGTCCTCTTCCTCGACTTCGGCTAGATCGCGAACCGCGTCGAGGTGTTCGCGGGTGTCGTCAACGCTAAGTTTCTGTTTTTCAACGTATAATCCGGCCAGCTTGCCTAGTGCGACCGCAGCCTGCGAGGCCGCGCCGTGCTGTCCCGCCGCCGCCGCGCCGTCCACCGCGCGCCGCAGATAGCCGCCGATTTCCTCGAAAGTGATTGCCTGGAAGTCGCTCTGCTCCGATTTGATCTTGTCTATCATTGCCGCGACCTTGCCGTTGTCGAGCAACTCTTTCGCCTTTCGCCAAACCGATGCGTCTTTCATATTTTCGGCATTATAAACAAGCCGGTACGCTTCGCTGGCATTTCCAAGCGCTACATATTTGCGCGCAAACCGTTCCTGTTTAATCGTCAGTTTCGGCGTCTTCGCTTCCGGCATAAAAAAAGCGGCCCTTTCGCCGCCATGAATTGTTCCAAGTTTCCCTTGCCTTACCCGGTTTTGAGACGGTTCGCAAGAAAAAGTAACATTTTAGCACGTCAGGCCACTTTTTCTCTTGCCATAACGGAACAATATGTTACTATAGTGACATCAACAAAGGAGAAAATAATATGAACTGCAACAACGGATTTTACGCACGCGAAAAGAGCAACTCGCTAAACGACGTCATGGAACCGAATCAGATTCTGGTTTGCTCCACGGGAGATAGCTGGGACGTCGCCGTCATTATTAATGATGGGGAAGTCGAGACGCACTGGTATGAGAAAAAATCTCACGCCGTTAGAGCGGCTCGTCAGCTGTTCAACGACATGCCTGAGATCAAAGAACTCGGCGTCGAAGGTCGCGGTGATTACGAGTTCAAAATAATTCGCACGCGATAGGGAAGCGACAATGACCAACATCATCAAAACATATGAGTATCATCGTCGTATTAACGGGCATCTTCGACTTGTAGCTGAAGTCACTAAATTCGTCGACGGCAGCGCGTTCGTTGATTACTGCAATTGGTCAAAACATTTTGAAAAAGCCGACGACGCCTTCATCTCATTGAACCGTTCCCTAAGCAAAATCGATTCGGTCAACGGCTGGAACGACTAGCGAAAGCGACCAGCCGCTGTAACGGCTAGCCGCCTTCTTCATCACAACCGCAAAAGGAACTTGCAGTTATGACTAACAACACCATTAACATCGTATCCTCGACCGAAAAAGCTCTCCGCATCGAAGTAGACGGCACCAAAACATGGATACAGCGCCGATGGATGCGTGACGACGGTACGCTCACACCAAAAGGACTTGAGTCCGTGCAGCGCGCCAAGTCCAGCATCAAAAAGCGCCCCTATGTCCGCGTTAAATACGCCGAGATGCGCGACATCAGCCCTAAGGCGGTCGTCGTCAAATGTTTTAACGGCGACGAGGCCATTCTGCCCAAGTCGCAGATTATTGAGGAACTCGACTATGTTTTCGGCGGCTCAATTCTGGTCCCTCAATGGCTCGCCGACAAAAAGCCGCTTCAATTCAAGCACAAACAGATTTGGATTTAGGGGGGCGCGTGATGCGAGCAAGCAGCACTTTAACATTTTGGATAATCCGATGATCGAGCTATTTACCACAATCGGCGAGGCTTTGCTATTCGCAGGCGTCCTCGCCCTTATGCTTTTCGTTGCCGTTGCGTTGGGGATGTAGTCAATGACAATGTGCGACGAAATTTTAGCGGATTTAAGCAACCCACAAAAACGAGTGACCGGCTTTAATAAAATTCAATTAGAGCGGTTGCCAAATGGCAAAACAAAAACTCATTCCGGCAAATCTGCCGCTCTGCGATGCATGAAAGATATGCGCGAGGCGGTTCGCTATGTCATCACTGACGATCTACTTAAATATTTAGTCCCAGTTTTTTCCACTATTAAAAGCGACCGTTTAATAGACGCAATCATCGAAAGCCGTTTGCCGCATAACAAGGTTTGGATTGAGTGGAACGAAGTATCTAGGCAAACCCTTATGCAAGATTTCGCAAAAGAAAATAATATTCCGACCAATTTTTTTCCGACTGATGAAATCTCGCCAAACGTCGGCTATTTATTAATGGAATCACCTGATGCCGAAGATGTTGCTTGGCTGGCTCAAAGTTTTACAAACGGGAAAAATACAGGCGCATTAGTGCAACATTTGAAAGGGACAACGACACTTGCACCGTTTGGCTTTGCGGTTTATCCAGAATTAGATAGCCCGCTTAAAAACAATATCGAAATAGAAATTGATGAAGATAATTATTGGAAAGCAAGCACCCCAAACCCGGAATTAAATGTTGCATTTAAATTAGCATCGGCAGCACTGGGGCACGGTTATTTGCAAACGCAAAGTCACTGGCGAAAACCGCAAGACTTACAAGATGTTTTTTCCGGCCTTGGAATTTGGCAATCATATTCAAGCGAGTGGCTAAATCAAAAAAATGCACATGGCTGGGTTAAGCATTCAGCCGATATGATGGGTGCCGATGCCCGGTTTCTCATTTGTGTTCTAGCCGTTCTAAATTACGATTGGATCGTTAAAGATGATGTTGAGCCTCGCAAAAGAACAAGAAAATTGCGGTACGGAAAACCGTTGCCGCGAATGTCACACGTTACATTGACTATTGATTTGCCGAAAATGCGAGGCGTCACAATGCTACCAACCGCGCACATAGATGGCGCAAGTCGCCGACTCCATGAGGTGCGCGGACATTGGCGACGTTACCGAAAAACCGGAAAGCGTGTTTGGGTAAAATCGCATCGTCGCGGTGACGCAAAACTCGGAATCATTACTAAAGATTACGTGCTAGATGCGGCGTAATACACAACATATTGTTACCATTGTTACTATAACCCCTACATCTCGTTTTAAGGCCCGTAGAATGAGTAACAGTTTTAAAGGGTGGTCACCCTACCAGCGGCCACCCTAAAGCGCTCCAGAGCGGCTTCGTAGCGCGTTCTGAGCGTATCGACATGGATGCCGAACACGTTGCGGGCAACTTTAGCCCACTGCGGCCCCCTCGTTCTCGGCCATCCGTTTCGTTGAGCGCTAAACGCGACCGTCATCACAATCTTCGCATCCTCTGGCTCAACGGCCCAGATTAAATTTACAAATTGATCCAGCCGGTCAATCTCCCGACCAGAAGGCGGTCCAAGCCGCACTCTTTCGGAATTGTAGCCGTAGGCAAGGTCGGCATCGCGCAACCAGTCGGGCCAACCGCTGCCGTAGCCCTTCACGCCAGCGCTGGGCAGCCGCATGATTGTCCGCGCAGCTTCCAAAGCCATCTCATGCATGGCTTCGTTAGGCGGCAGTTCGTCAAAATGGTAACTCATCGTTCGAAACCTTTTTATCTCGAATTTCGACAATGGTTGCGCCAGGGAACGTCGCCTTCGCTTCGGTGCCGAGCTTGCCCATCTCTTCCGCGAACGCCGCCGCCGTTCTCACAACTTCCGGCATTGACCAAATGACAACGCCAGAATGCCGTTCTGCGTATTTCACCGCGTCAGCAACATCGCGAACAAAAGCATGAGGCTGGCCATCTCCATCACGCCACAGCCACGCCTCGACTTCCTCTGGTTGATGCCCCGCTGCCGTCGCTTCCTTATCAAGCGCTTCCCAACCCCGTGCCAGTACACTTGCCCGCCTCGCGACCTCGTCCGCGTCGTCGGCTTCAATCGCGGCATCCAGCTTCGCCTTCGCCGACCCGAAGCGCGCAGCGGTCTCGGGCGGAACGAGTTTTGCCAATCGATCTACGCCCCATTTTTCTTCATAGCGGGTCGCGACAGCATCAAGCGCGGCGAGCGCGTGGAAGATGCTGTCTCGAATTGGGTTGGTGTAACTTTCCGGCGCAGTGATTTTATCAGGCCGCCGCCTTCGCGCGGCATTCATTTTATATAATCCGCGCGCAATAGCGCGGTTATTATATATAGGCTTATTGTGTGCACGATTAACTCCTTGATTTTGTTATGAAACTCATGTTGTTGTGCAGCTACTGCACACAATAAGGATTATCCCTTTGTTTACAGTTGCTTAACCCCTTTTTAGCACTTTATAGCCGTCTCTTGTTGTCAGTGTGATTAACCCTTCGGATTCCATTTGGCGGACCAGTTTCATGACAACATTTGCACGTGAATTTATGTTTTTTGGGAGTGCCGATTTAATCGCTCGCGGGCCTCTCGCTTTATACCCGGCACCGTCGATATAGGCGCTCTCGATTTCGTCCAAAATTTTGTTTCTGGTGCTGTTATGTTCGATCCGGTCGACCTGATCCGGCAGCGTCGGAAGCTGATAGACGCCGTCCTGCCATAGCAGCGTAATGTCATGACTGTCGCCGATGGCACTATAATTTGACTTCTTTCTCGACAGCGTCCGGACGTCGTCATCGTCATCACTGCGATGAAAGTATGCTCTCGCTCTCGCGCTGTTTTCCCATGCCGTGCTGCCGCTTAATCCGGTTCCGCTGGACAGTCCAGATAAGGACGGGTGCGCCAGTGTTATGACAGTTGCATTGTGAGCAACGCAGAAACTACTAAGATACGTTTTGACGAACGTGTTGACTTCTCGCCTGACGTTCTCGTTGCCGCCAAACAGGTCGGCGGCGGTGTCTAATATAATCAGTATTTCGTCGCTATCGGTGCGCTGTTTCACCTCTTCAACGGCATCTCTGAGCTTCCCATAAAACTCGCCCGGCTTGTCCTCGCCTTGACTTGGAAAGGTGACAAGGATGTTGTCTTCGCCAACGCGCGGCCAGATGAATAGGTTGTCGGGTCCGCTGCCGGTGATTTCGTTGACGCCGAGCCAGTCGTTTATCGAAAGTTGACGGCGGCTGATTTCTAAGCTGTCGTCTTCACATAGGACTGCCAACACTGGCATCCGGGTGGTCTCAATGCCCATGAAATCAACGCCGGTCGCCACACAGTTGGCAAGCTGCTGTGCCAGTAGCGTCTTCCCCACGCCGCCAGGACCAAATAGAAGGCTTACCGCTTTGCTGGGAAACCAGTCCCGCAGCAGCCATTCCCGTTCCGGAATTGGGCCGCGAATATCCGATGCACGCAAAATCGAATCAAAATTAATCGAATCATTAATTAAATCCTGACGGGGTTTTTTATCTAGCGGACCTTCGTACTGCGGTTCGCGTATTTCCCGCAGATTAAACCCATACTGCGCGGCCCAATGATAAATCGACCCAGCCCCAATATGCTTTACATCTTTGATGCTATCCCAAGCCCGGTCGGTCTCTGCCTCATCGTATTTATCCGACCGCTTCGACCATCGATGCGCTAACTCTCGCCCATCGTCACCAAGCGCCCCTTTAATGGCGTGCAGCGTGGCAACCCAATCGTCATAGTGTTCGTCGTCGTTAGGCAGGAAGGCGAGGGCGGCATTGATTTCGCCCATCTCGCCGTCTAACTCTTTGAGCATCAGCGACGTGCCGTTAACCGCTGGCTTGCGTTCGCTGACGCGTCCCTTCAGCGTTCCAACCCGCCCCAGGATATTGCGGCAGCCGTCTAAAAATGCGTGCAACTGTTCCGGCGTGACTTCTGTGAGGTCGCCCGGCGTTAAGTCAATTAAACTGTCATCCGGCCACTTGTACGGCTTCAACGTGTCGGGATGGATGCCGCTGGCGACGAACTGTTGACCTTCTCCAAGCACCTCAACCGCACTGTCATCGCCATCAATGTCATAGACGCCGGTCTTCGTTTTTAAAAACGGCTCCGTGCATCGGAATAGAAATAACGATTTAGGCGCATTGCCAATTCGACGCGGTGCTTCGCCCAATTCGTGGCCGATCAGCGTCTCAATTTGCGTCTCGGTAAAGGGACAAAGGACATCGATATCGATTGCAACTAGGTTATGCGCGCCACCCGTTAGAACGCCGATGCTGGCATCTGCGTGCGCTTTGTAGTCCAACGCTTCCGGCGGTCTGTCTGACCATCCTGGAAGGTATGCCGCCTTGCCTTTTACCGGCGTAATGTCATACCCGGCTTCAACGAGGGCGGGGCCGTATTGGGCGTAGCGGCTAGTCATCATCAACCCTCCGAAACTCAACCGGAACGCCGCGCGATTGCGCCATGAAAATGCCTTCCAGCATCCCCGCCGACACTCCAAGATCGACATAGACGACCGACGCGTCGGCGACTTTCAGCCATGCCAGCCCCGCGTTTATGCCAAGCCGCCGCTCTTCAATAATGTCGTCTTTGAGGATGCCGCGCTGCGTATATAAAAGGTGGCTGGCAATCGGTGCCTCGCCGCGATAGAGGCAATCGCGAACGCATTTGCGCGCATATTCGACATTTTGCTCGACGTTTTCGCCATACGGACTTTCTAGGATTACGAGACGCTTACTCACCACCCACCCCCGGCAACCCGCTTGCTTCCCGCCTAACGGTCGACAAATATTCGGCTGTTCTCGTTACGCCATACTTGCTCGCCTGCTGCCGGATCGCGCTGGACGTAACGTCATAAGTTTTTGCTAAATCAGCGACGCTGACGCCGTCGCGGTATCTTTGCAGCATGTCGTTCAGCGTTGCGACGGTCCATTGCTTACGTTTAAATCTCATAGCTCGCGCCTCACAGTGGTAGAACGTTGTTAGTGCGGGCGACGGGGGAGCGAGGATGGCCGTCCTCGCCCCCCACCCGCAGGAAGGGCGGCGCGTAAAAACCCGCCCTACGGTTCCTTAAAATTCATCGTCTGTCGGAATATCCTCCCCAGCCGCAGGGGCAGGGGCTTCCTCTTTCATAGCCCCCATCTCCTTCGGTCGTGAGATCATTTTTTCGATCTTCCACGACGGCCCGTAATAATCTCCGACTTTCGCCGGATCGCCGTCTACGGCAACGACCGGCAGCTTTCCAGCTTCGGCTTTGGCCTCGTAAGCGGAGTAGAGTTCATTAAAGGCACCCGTGACCGTCCTCGCCTGATGCATAAATTCAAGCGTCCCGCCAAAAGCGTCCTTGCTGTAAGCCAGCACCTTAAACGCCCGCTTCCACTGTTCGTCGTCATCCGACGCTGGACGCGGTGCCGGGTCTTCCAGTGAAGGGTCGGGCATAAAATCAACGTACGTTCCGTTGTACTTTGCCCATCCGGTCGCGAGGTTCTCCATATCAAAAACCGCCTTAAAGCCGGTCGGGAAACGCTTCTCGCCATCCTGCGACTTCATGAACCACACGCCGCCTTGAGCATTAAACCGTAGCTTGTCGTAGAACTGACCGCCGCCGGAGCCGTCAGAAGGTGAATCGAGATTAAGTGGCATTTCTTTTTCCTTTTCAGTTTTGTGTAAGGCACATTTTATTAAGCGCGGTGCCGGTGGGCGCTGATCGCCCGACGAACTGCGTCGGTCGAAGACAGGAATTATCGAAGAGATACCAAGCGCAGTTGTCTTTGCCGGTCATCTTGCTGCCGGGTATCCAGCGCAGCCGACCAACGCTGACGATCTTGCGGCAGCGGTCCATCAATGCGGCGCTCTGCTGGGTATGCATCCAGTCAGCGTCGAAGAGCAGCCAAGCGGGTGCGATGTCCGAAAGCCGTTCAATTATTTTATGAAGGACAGGGCGAGACCAAGGCGGGTTTGTAATGAAGCAGTCGCCGTTGCAGCTTAGTTGCGTCGTCGCGTCTCCGCTTTTGATACTGGCAGACTGCGGCGCTATATCCGAAGCGCGAGCGCAAATTTTGCCATGCTTTGCCAAATGCTCAACCAGCGCACCGTCACCGGCACATGGTTCGTCAAAATTTTTAACAGCATGTAAATGCGGAATCAGCGGAACGATTGCAGCGTAGGGCGTTATATACCAATCACGCTCGCGCCGTTTGAAGTTTGAACGCTTTCCCATCACGGCTCTTTCGGGAAAAGAAAAAAGTCGCGCTCAATATTAGCAATCTGTTCAAAATATGAGTTAGACACATAGCGACAATCAGCTAATCGCCGCCCAATATCAGCGATGATGAGCGTGGCACAAAGTCCTAACATAACCGCGCTTATGATAATCGAACGCATCAGTACCCAAAGACCTCGCGCGCCTTTTCGCGGGTGCTAGGTGACGACCAGTAAAAGGTGTCGAAGTTGGGGATGACGACCGACGCCACTTCTTCGCGCGTCTCGAACTTGTCGAGAAACCGCAGCAGCCGGTGTGCCGTCTCGCAGACTTCCAACCAGTCTTGATCGCTGTTTTCGAGTTGGTAGCGTGCGGCCTTCTTTGGCGTCAGGTAAATAAAATCGACGCCACGGTTTCCGCTCGCTCTGCTGTAGATCGCGCCTTGTCTGCGATGAGCTGCGCTAATTGCAGAAGGCAGTCGCGTCGTCGTTTTCAGATCAACAATGACATCCTCGAAATCGAAATCAGTGTAGCCGATGACTGGAACAGGGCAGCCTGGAATCTCAACTTCGATGCGCCGCTGGAATCCTTCCAACGTCGGGAGGTTACCGTCAAACAGGTCAAGGTATTGCTGCACCATGAGCGGTATATTCGCGCGCTCGCGGTCCCGCGCTTCGCCATTGACCCCTAGCGCGGTGGCCTTGTTGAACTCCTTAACTGCCTCCTCTATCGGGTCATCGAACTCACTGCCGACGTGCCCGACATAGCAGCCATGTTCGACTGCTTTACCGCGCTCCATCGCGGCGTTAGTGGGATCGTAGATTTTAAACAAGTAGCGCATAACCCAAAGCCCGAGATCGTTGCGAGCAAGGTCTAAGTTCGAGTGGCTGAAGTGGCGCAGCCCGAAGCGCTTGGCGATATCTTCGATGACGCTGACGGGCAGCGGATCAGCGGCCATCAAGCTCACCTTTCGTTATTGAGAGTTCGACGGCGAGGCGCGGGTTATCTGCGTTAAAGAGATGCTGATACTCGCGGTAGGCACTCATCCGGCGTCCGCTATCGCAGTACCAGCGGGGCAGCCGGTCATAGCGTAATTCGATTTCGTTGCACCATTGGCTAAAGGTCATCATTTGATTAGACCAAGCTGCCGGAAGATCGTCTCAACAGTTGCTTCCCGCATGACATAAAGGCGCTCATTACGATCTTCGCGAACGACCAGCATGTCGGCGTCGTCTTGCGCCAAGCTGTCGTAGAAAAACTTGAAACCAGATTTCTTGCGCTTGCACTCAACGGTGAAACCAGCAAGCAGCAGATCGCCCGCATAGTTGTCGCCAAGTTGATTTTTAAATGCGCCGCTTCCGAAAACTCGGTTGCATTCCAAACCAAGGTTTTGCCAGTGGAGAACTGTTTCGCGCTCAAGCTCATAGCCGCGCGCTTTGTTCCTATTCCCCATCAAACCAATCCATCGCTGTGACGGCACCGTTAGTTGCTTTAGAGACGGCGCGAATATTATGGGGGCGAGGGGAGCGGCCTTCGTTCAGCCAGTAGTAAACAGCCTTTTGCGTCACCCCGATCTGTCGGGCGAGTTCGCTAGACTTCATTCCGCTGTCATCTAAAAATTTCTGGAGCTTCACACCGGCCTCGAAAAAAATGGCGGGGGATTTATACCCCCGCCGAGTACAGAGAGGAACAATTCAAACGTAACATTAAGTTACGATTATTGTTACTAGAAAAAATTACTACGATGTGAAACAATGCAAAACAATTTAAGAGGAGGCCAAAATGAACAAAATAAGGTCTCTGCGAAAAGAACGGGGAATTTCTGGAAGCGAATTGGCGCGGCGGGTTGGCGCTGAAGCGCATACGTTGCGGCGATGGGAAAGAAACGAAGTCCAACCGCCTGCCGAGACAACAGCAAAAATCGCAGCGTACTTTGGCGTTTCGATGGAAATGCTCTTAGGTATGAAAGACAGAGACACGCCTAGCAACGTGCGCGTTACCATACCAGTTTTTGGGCGCGCGGAAGGCGGCACCGGCATCGTGAATTTTGACCAGCCGCCAATCGATCACATTCAAAAACCAACATATTTGGAGGCCGTTGACGATTGCTATGCGCTGATGGTGGTCGGGGAATCGATGGAGCCGCGATTTTTCGCTGGAGAAATTTTAATTGTTAATCCGTTTCGCGCGCCGCGTCAAAACGATTTTGTTGTTGTGCAGTACAAGAAAAATAATGACTTGTTGGCTATCGCGAAGCGTTTCATCCGGCATACCGAAGATACGCTGACGCTGCATGAATTGAACCCAGATCGCGATATTACAATCGCAGCGGCAGACGTCGTTGCCGTTCATTATGTGGCAAGCGTTCGCGCCGTCTGACAAGCCCTATATATAAAAAGAATAGTAGCCTCGCACTTTGCGAGGTTTTTTTTGTTGACTTTCGCCCGCAAAATAAAATAAGACAAAAGCGTAACTAAAATTACGAAACAAAACGAGGCGAAACATGAGCGACCCGATTTTTTTTACTCCACCGCAAGTCGCGCGGGAATTGTGGGGAGATTTTTCATATAAAGAGAAAAATACGATCTACAGATATTTACGGCATGATGTTTTTAAGCCGCTTGAAGAATCAACCGGGTATAAGATTCTCAAAGACGGAAATCGCTACTTAATACCTGGCGGCCTCGTAAAAGCCATTAAGGAGCAAGCCGGATGAACATTTGCCCGACTTGCCACGGCAACGGCTTTTTAAATTCTGGCGATGGACAAGTTGATTGCCCTACGTGCGGCGGTGTTGGAGAAATCCAAGCCCGCAAATCAATTGCCTTGGAAGCGGCCAGCTTAGTCTGCGGCGACCGTAGCGAGACGCACGGGCCGGTCGATCAAAACTTTCAAAACATCGGAGCGCTTTGGGGTTCGTACCTCGGAAAAGAAATTTCCGTTCTCGACGTTGGGAACATGCTGACGCTTTTGAAAATCGCGCGAACTAAGACTAACCCGCAGCATCGCGACAATTATGTGGACGGGGCCGGTTATCTGGCGTTGACCGGAGAGGTGAACTTAGTCGGAGAGGAGAAATGACATGCAGATTGTCAAGACAACCGGCAACGAAAATAGAAAACGTGAAATTCGGCTTGATGACTTCCGCGTCATCGCTCGACAGCGTCGCCCTGGATGCTGGGAGCCGACGGACGACTGTCCGTTCTCGGATTACGCAGACCCTTTGGCGATGGTCCGTAAAGCGGTTGATCATGGACAGATGGTAATGGCGCAGCGGCGCGTCGGGGCAGGGCAATATGATCTTGTCATAAAACCAGCGAGGCATCGACGATGATAGAGTGTGATTTTTGCGGTGCGGTGACGCGAGTAATAGATAATCGTTGTTTAGCGTGCGGGCTTCCAACGCTTGGCGACTGGCCTGACGAGTACGAAAAAACTACAGTAGAAGAGTCTACAGAATGACATCCAAACGTTGTCAAAACTTTATTCTTAATCGGAAATGGTTCGAACATTTTTCACCGCGAGATTTTCATATACATTTCGAATACTTTGACTATTTATTTCGCGATTACATTGGTCGACACAAGAATCCGGCACTTTTATGGGACGCGGCGGGGGTGGCGGGGGGATTAGTAAAAGTCAGGGTTGGCGAGCCGGAGCCGGTGTTTCATTTTATTGCGGTGAAGTACGGGAATGACTGGAATAGATTTTCCATTCCGCCAGAAAAACTTCAAATTATCCAGCCTGATACTCGTTTATCAGTAGGTGGCGAAAGTATAGACATTGCTAAAACGGGGTTTTTGTTTGTAGCCCCGACGTTTCGCTTTGAAATAGTCACAGATCCGCATTTTGTCGATTTAACGCAAAGGTCGGCATCTGATGGTCATGCAATTTATAGATTTGATCGGCAACAGGTTCGTCAACCGTCATTGATTTTTTCAGCGAATGTTAATCACTTAGTAACTAATAAGAGGGTGCATGGGAAATATTCAAAACCACCCAAATATGTTCTTTATCAACATATGTTTGGCGATGAAACTGAATACCCAATGAATGGACTGTTCTATGTAGGCATTACCCAGCGTGACTGGAAGAAGCGATGGGGTGAGCATAAAGCAGCAATTAATAGGGGTTCGCCTTTAAAATTTCACCGTACATTTAGGGAACGATTAGCTGAAAATCGTATAACACATATACACCATAAGGTTATGGAGGCGGTTGACGACTTAAAGCTTTTATATGCTATTGAAGAGCAAACGGTTGAAGGGCATTGGGAAGATGACCGACTGTTAAATATGATTCCCGGTGGTGAAAAGGGGTTAAAATATCTGCATGAACATAAAATTTTGAATAGTAAGGTTCAGCCAATGCCGGATTATGTTGATGCAATGCTTGAAAAGTGGGTTTTGAAAAATCCAAGAAAAGGTCTTCCGGCACCGTGGATATCTGAGAAATGGAAAGACAACGTCTGGGCGTCTAAAGTCATATGCGGAAGAAAAGAGCGTTTATCAATTGAGCAAGTTCGAGCTATTCGCGCGCTGGGCAACACAGATTTAACGCCTGACGAAATTGCTTTCAAGGTTGGTGCAAAAAATGCTCTGCAAGTTAGAAAAGTGATTAATCGCGTAACTTACAATAGAGTCGCCTGACGAGTACAGCGATGTGCGCCAAATGTGCGCTACAAAGTCAAACCATTTGACACAAAGTAAAACAAAGGAATACGATAAATAGCTGACGGACTTGCAAGTTATTGATTTCGTTTGAATAAAAAATTTGGCGCAATCAGGCTCATAACCTGAAGGTCGTAGGTTCAAATCCTACCCCCGCAACCAAGTTTTTTAAATGAAATCAATGAGATAAAAGGGAAGCCGTCAATGGCTTCCCTTTTTTTATGTGCGTAAATGTGCGTTTAATTTTTCGCGCATCTTGTGATTCCTCGTCAGGCTACTGGACAATTGTGTCTAGTATAGTAACATAGCGTTACGAACAGAGAGGGATGATATGAAAAACGAGAAAAGCAGTTCCAAGTTGGTGAAAGACCTTATTGCTGGCGATGTTGTCAATTCTGACATCGGCGCAGCGACTATTTTAAGTTGCGAGCGCGCGCACTGGATTCAAGTCAGTGACGGGTTGGCGTTCGAGATAAAATACCGAGTGGATGGTCAAGAGTCGTCTTGCATTCAATCCAGCAAAGATCGCTTGAAAATGCAGGAGCAATAAGATGCGGAAAAAATCCATTGAGAAAATCAGCGAGCAGCGCTATCGGGTGTTCGCACAAGTGAATGGTAGGCGGAAGTCTAAGATTGTCGAAGGCAGCGAACGCGCTGCGCGGAAAGAATTAGAACGGATGAGGGTGCTTATGAGTGGAGCCGAATACGTTGACCCGGCGACAGCGCCGACTGTGAGAGAGGCGTTCGATGAATTTCTGAGAACGCAAGACGAGCGCGTGCAGGCTGGGGAAATTGGTCAAGCCGAATGCAAAAATAAGGAAAGGCACGCGCGGCAGTTCTGCGGCGTCAAGATTAACGGCGTCGAAGTTGGGAAAATGAAGACGACCGCAATAAGTTCCGACCTCGTCATCGATGAGATTGTGCCGAAGCTGAAGGCGGGCCGCACAAATCGCACGGTGCGGAAGCTGGTCGTCAATGTTCAACAGGCGTTTGATTATTTTGCCCGTAAAAAGTGGTGCGTCGGCAACGCGGCATCAGGCGTGAAGATTTCAACGGCGGAAGAAGGCAAGCGGCTGCGCCGGATCGCGCCAGCGGAGATGCAATTCGTCATCAGTCACGCGCCGAAAAAGTATCGTCTGGCGATTGAGTTTGCCGCATACACTGGATTAAGGCAGGGGGAGCAGCGCGCCTTGACATGGGACGATATCGACTTTGACGACGGCGTCGTTCATGTGCGTCGTGCCATTAAATCACGCGCGGGCGTCGGAAAGACAAAAACGGTAGCGGGCGAGCGCTCCATACCTCTAATGGATTTCTTGTTGCAATCGCTTCGGAAATGGAAAGTGTCGCAGCCGCTTGAGCAACGCGCTAACAATCTCGTCTTTCCGAATGAAGTAGGCGAACCGGCTGTCGGTTGGGGCTGGCGCGTCAACGGCATTGGTGCGGCTTGCAAAGCGGCAGAGGTCGAGCGCATCACGTGGCAAGACCTTCGACATTTCTATGCGTCGGTCTTAATTTTTAATAGTGAGTTCAACGACGCCACGATCACCGAGTTTATCGGACACAGCAGCATTTCGTTCAGCAAAAAAGAATATGCGCGTTGGTTCAAAGACCGGAAGCGTGACGAAAAAATTGCGGAGAAACTTGGTACTGCATTCGGTCGATAGTTTTTTCGATAGTTTTTATTTTATGAGCCTGCGCTGTGCTTGTAATTGCGCTAAAAACCGCAACGTGGACGCAGCCAGTGGTCGTAACAAACAACAGCAGCACAACGCAGAAAAATAAAATTATCGATCCGTTTAAAGAACTAGGGTTTCCCCTCCAGCGCTGCGGCTGGTTCACTTCGTTAGGCCTTTTTGCTTTTCATATGTCCTGAGTGAACCAATACCCAAAAGGCCAAGCAGCACCGTCATTAGCTGGTCCATTTCAAAATCGACCGGCGGCGGGAGGTGATGACCAAATATTTGTCCGACCCAAGTAACAAGGGGAAAGACGACAAAGTGAAATGCGAACGCAAGGCTACAGCACCAACCGACTCCCGGTCGCCAACCGCTCACCCAGATCGATCTGTGCGCCGCTTCAACCTTATTTATTTCAAGGTTGCCAAGCTGCCCGGCCATTGCGGCATCAACCAGCTTTGCTTCCAAATCTTGTTTTGCCTTTGCAGCACCTGCCTTATCAGGCACAAGTCGATCAACGACCTCGCCAACCATTGGCATAATGGCGCTTATCAAGGGTATCATTTTAGCCTCTCAATTGCCCGAAGCCACGATTTTGCTTCGTTGTCTCCGCAAAATTCTGACGCTCGAATTCTTGTTTGCATGGCGACGATGTCTTCAACATTTTTAAAAAGAACAGCGCGTTCCGGCAATGCGACCAACGCAACAACGTCGGCGTGTTCCGAGTTCAGTAAAAGTTTTTTATTTGAACCGCGATTTGTGCCAAACTGGTAAATTTCACCGTTTGATTTATAAAGGCCCGCGCTCGTTTTCACCTCAACCCGAACAGGGGTAGGCACAAAAGCGACAAGGTCATAACCGTCTTGTTGACTTATCGTACATTGCACTCCAAGCCGCTGAAGCGCGGCGGCGCAAAAATGGTCGCCTGCGCGACCTATGGAGGTGCTCACGCAAGCGCTCTCATTCGCTCTATAAGTCTGCTTGCGCGTTGCGGGACTTGCCTTCGCCATCGGCTGTTGTGCATTTCGTTGGCAGCGGAATCGAAGTCTTCACGTTGAACAGCGTCAATCATATTTTGAAATTTAGAAAGACGCGGTCCGCCTAGATTAAAAGCCATGTTGGAAAGAATGCACTGTGCTTCTTCTGGCAACTCTTCCCAGTTCATAAAAATGTTCTGGCAATCTTCAAGACAGTTTTTAATGTCCACCTGGAACCAGGAATCAACGCGCTCTTTGCTAACGGGTGTGCCAACCGGATAATTATATTCGGGTTCGCCTTCTGTAATCAGATGCCCAATTCCTCCGGTTAAAAGCAATAAGTGGTCTAAGTAAAGTTCGTATTTTACGCCCTCATCTCGTTCTAAGTCTTTACGCAATTTCTCAATCATTTGGAACGCGCGGATGCTTGTGATTGTGCATTGACCGTAAGTGCGATATTTCGGATTGCGCGTTTCGCAATCCTTCTTCTGTTTTTGTTAATCGCTCAAATAAAACGCGGCGTTTTTCCGGGTCTAAAATTGTCGCCAGGACGTCAACGCGGGCAGATGTCAATTCGCTTTTATCAACGCGCTGATCTAAAGCTCGCAAACGTTTTTCAATGTCTGCCAATTGCTCGATCACAGCGGCAAGTTTTGTTTTAACGATGACGGCTGCGCTGACCACAGAAACGAGAAGCGTGCCAATGCTTACAGCAAGGCGGAAATCAAACTCCATCGAGTGTTTCGCCGACCAGCATTGAGCAGACGATTCCGTTCTGCGGATAAACTATCAAAATAGCAAAATGTTCTTCGTTTCTAAAAATTTCAACTAGCGGTTGAGACGGGTCTATGCTTTCGCTGACCAGGCCACGCTCTACAATCGTCATCCCAAATTTCCGAATTTGAGCGTGCAGTTCATCACCCCGCCAGCACGGGTATTTTGCACCGCGCAAGATTGACGGGGGCGGAAATTCCATTTGCGCCTGTGTGTTTACCGGCGGGGTCTGCGCTTCGGTTGAGCAGGCGCAAAGCATAAAAAGAACCGCGACAGCGGCTATTGCTTTTTGCATCGTTCGTAGACCCATTCACTAATCCGAGCGGTGTACCAAATTACGGTCAGCGCTGCGGCGATTGTTGGCAACCATTCAAAAAAAGCGGCGAAGCCTGTAAGACCCGCCGCTGCATCGCCGATATTTTTAAGATCGCTCATTCTCCAGGATCACTCGGTGCTACAGATGCCCAGCCCGCCGTCAGATCGATTGCCCGTAACGCGCTCACGCTGTCGGCAGCGTTGACCGCCGTCATCAACTCGGCCTCGCGGGCGTAGGCAGCGGCAACGTGTGCTGCGACTGCGGTGCCTACGGCGTCCATGTCGCTGTTGGCAAATCCGGCAGAGCCAACGCACACAGTGTCAACATCATCAATTTTGCGCGTCACAGTTGCATTGCATTTCCAAGCTACGGTGCCAGTCGCTCGCGCAATAGCCGCCTGACTGTCGCGTTCGGTCGAATAAAATTTGCCCGTGACGATAACGCCGCCGGTCTCGACGCCGTAGCGCGTGTTGGCAATCTCGTTGAGAGCTTGCGCCTTGGCTTGCTCAAGCGATAGGTCTTTCGCTGCCACGGTGATCTTCCACACAGCGCCATCGAGCGCAGCGCTCTCCGCGCCGTCTCGTTGATACGCTTGCAAGGCTGGCTTTACATATTCGATAGCACGCAGCGTGCCAACGGATGTCGCATGCGGCAGCGGTGGTTGCTTGTTGCCGAGCAAGCCGGTCAATTCTTGGAGGCGGCGGGTCCATGTGCCTTGGAATGAAACTGCGCCGTCTTTTTCAAGTGCTATCATTTGTGTTACCTTCCGTATATCGGCGGTAGGGTTCCGTTTCCGCCAATTTCTGCCATTGCGAGGTAGATGTAAGTGGCGTTGAGAACATTGTTTGCGCCACCCGTGCCGCGCATTTTAAAACCATCTGCTAAGATATCGATGCCGTGCGTTGAGCCAGTAGCTTCTGCACCGTCGCTTGACGGTGCTAAATCTGTCTGGTTTTCGTTGAGTGGTTGTCTCGTAGTGTCCTTTGTAATCCAGTTTTCACCCGACAAACTTCCGCCTGTTGCCCACTTAGCCATAACAAACTTAGGCTTGAAACCAGTTTGGATATATTGACCGTTTGCGTTGCCGGTTCCAAGATAACCGCCTACTCGGCACACCCCCGGCACTGATCGAAAGCAATAGGCAATCATGGCTTGCCCGTTACCATTTGTGTCGGGTGTAAGGGTTTTAACCGAAAAAACAAAAGGTGCCGAGGTAGTTGGTTCTGTGTCATTAAAATAATTCGCATTTGCATATGTATGACCACCAGAAAACAAAATGTAATTCGTAGCTGCATTTGTTTTGTGGTATATAGCCCAGTTTGCGCCAGCTTGCGCTAAGTTTTTAATAATTATCATTTCTGGAGGGCCACCTAAACCATGACCAATTGTCTGCGCTGAAGTCGTATCTCCAGTGTAAGACACTATACTAAAATGATCGGCTTCAGCCTTACTGACGGTAGAAGCAAGGCTTGGAGGGCCATCGGCACTTATGGCTGTTGTTCCATTTTGTGCTTTCCAGAGCCAAGCTATAAAGTCCTCTGTATTGGTGTTAACTTGGTCGAGACTTCCAACTGTAAAACCATCAGAGCCGAATGCTGTTAATCCCTCGGATTCAGTGGTTTGAACAGCGGTGTTGTCAGATTCAATCTGCTTAGTTGTTCCTCTGACAGCATCATACAAAGCGTGATCGTCCGTGGCGTCGCGGTTTTTAATCCAGACGAAATCGGGCTGAAAATTTGCTCCAGTAACAGCTTTACCGCCGCTTCCTATTGCAGTGCCATTTCCGGTATATTTTACACCATTAAAAAAGTCGATCCCTTGGTAAGTTGGTGCAACTAAATTGGAGGAACTCATAGTTTTGTTGCCAGATCCAATCGTATGTGGAAATTTTCCCTCCTCAAAATGAAACGTAATGTCATAATCATTATACCGACAACAAAAGGCATAGTAAGTCAGCCCAGCGACAGTAGATACTGCACTTCCTTGAACAACATTATCTTTTAAATACGTAATTTCATTATCATCTGCATTATACCTAACGGTAAGCACTGAATTAGTTGTCATCGCATCACCCTGCGAACTTGCCGTAAAGCTGCCAGAAAGAATTGCTATGCTTTGACCATTTTCTCTGTACGCATAAGCTGCGTCGTAATTTCCCCCCGAGCCAGCGGAGACATTATTAGATGGGCTTGCCGGATACGACGGGTTTGAACCAGCCGTAGCTGCTAGATTGTCATAGCAGGTAATTCCAACAATGCCGTCACCGTCATTCCAGGTTGATTGAAATTCCGTTGTACCAGTTGTTGAGAGGGGTAATGTGCTTATCCAACCGCCATCAGAACCACCAGCGCCCGTGACTCTCAAATTTCCTTCCGAAATGGTAAGCGTCGAGTTATCTAAATAATTGCGCTTTAAAATGTCCATTGTCGCATGCACATTGCTAGGTGTGTTACTTGATTGATTGGCCGCTGCCATACTATTGGCTGTCCAATCATTTTCTTCACTTGAAATATCGTTTCCTAATGCGCTTGAATCTCCAAAATCTAAGCAGTATGAATTACCACCAGCGCTACTGGCGAGAGCAGCTATATCTGCATCAGCCTTTGCAGCAAACTGTGATCCATTAGTGCCGTATGTAAATAAATCTAAAAAATCTGTAACAGCAACATCACCGTTTTGTATTGAATCACCATCGAGAAAGGTGTATTGGGCAATGTACCCATTTAGATAATTTGAGCCTTGATTTCGTCCAATTCTTTGCTCATTAGCAGAGTCACTTACATAATCAACATCAGCATCCTCTGATGGATACGATGCAGATGCAAAAGAAGTTACTTGATTTCCGTTTATATAAATTTTAACCCTGTCTGCGGCGGTACTTTCATCTGTATCTACACTCACAATGATATGATACCACCCAGTATCTCTAAAAAGATTAGAAGTATAAATTCGCCAAACCACTGAACCGCTAGTAATTTCTGATACACATAGCGTGTCTACAGATTGACTGCCGCCCCCGGTGTTGTTCCAATAAATATTGAAATCATTGTTTTGAGAGCCATCTCCAGCCGAATAAAGCCCCGGAGCAGCTTCGGCGATAGCAGTCCTTTGCACCCAAAAAGCAAAAGTAAATCTTTTTTGGTTGCCAGTGCTTCCCGGCGTTTTACTTAAATAATCTGCTGATCCATCCAACCAAACAGAGTTGCCGATAACGCTGCTATCAAAACTAGAAGTGCTGACAAGATTGCTTCCGAGCAACGGATTAATGAGCGCCATTAAGCAATCTCCAGAATTTCCAAGACTTGAGTGCCGTCGATGACGGTCGAGCGCATCAAATGTTTGGCGGATGCAGCGTTGTTATAAGTACCGCTGACCAGATCGTAGCCAGACGTTGTGATTGTGTAGCCGCCGGTTCCGTCGTTCGTTGCTATCAGAGCAATGACGCTATTCACCGTTTGAGGCGCGAGCGTGAAGCTGCCGTTAATGGTGAGCGTCTTCAGATTTTCTTTCGCGGCGGAAATCTCAAGGGTCTGTGTGCCAGTGCCAGAATTGCCTATGGCTTCAAAATCCGAACTAAAGCCAGCAGTTAAGTTATCCGAAACATCGGCGAAAAGCGTATCGGCATTATGAGCCGCCACGTCGGTTCCGATGACCAAGCCCAGGTTGGTTCTGGCCGCTGCTGCCGTCGATGCGCCGGTCCCACCGTCGCCCACGGCGAGGTCGGTGATGCCCGTGATGCTGCCGCCGTCGATGTTGATTGTCGAAAGCGCGACCGTGCCAGCCACCACATCGGCGGTGTGCGCCATCATTTCGCGCAGGGCATTGTTAATCGTTGACGGCGGGCATCCCTCGGCGATATTTATGTCATCGATAACAGTATTTGACCCAGCAGTCGCGCTGTATTCATTCCAATTCGCTTTTGCCATCTTCTCGTCTCTCCATTAAAAAACCCGCCTCGGCGGGCGGGTTATGGCTGGTTGGTTAACAGGCCGGATAAGTTGCCAGCGGTTGCGGCCATTCCAGTATTTCGCAGTCTAGTTCTAAGCGCGGAACTTATGCGGGCTACGTTTGTGTCGCTCGCTTTTTGCATGAAAGTCGAAGCAAGTTTTGGGTCAAGCATTGCGTCAACCAACGCTTCGCGGACAGAATCTTCCGACCACTTAAAAATAGGACTTAATTTGTCCCCGATAGCCTGGGTGAAGCTATTAGGGTTTTTAGAAAACTGACCGATTAAATTGGCAACCGTTAAGTTTTTAGCTGTTTCGCTGCCGGGGATTTTAACTCCCGGTGAGGTTGGTGCCACGCTACGATTGAGGTCTTTCAAAATATTGTTTACTTGTCGGCTTTGAGAGTCCGACAAATTTTCGACGCCCTTTTTTAGAAGTTCCCGTTTGAACTTTGGTTGGCTCAAAATCTCTTGGCCCGTGCGGACGTCTGGACCGGCTAAAGCGCTTTTTCCTCTTAAGCCCTGTAAAAACTCCATTTGATTTATTGGTCGGCTCATCGTTGTGTATCTTTTTAAATACGCACGAAAACCGGGAGCGGCGCTTTCTATTACAGTGTCGATTTCTTCGATTATTTCGCCTAGCTCTTTTCGGGCAAATCGAAGATCACTGCGGGGGCCGCTTAATTTACCAAGCTGCGCCAGCCGCAAATCTTTTCGAATTTCGTAAAGATCGCGGATATTATCCGCTTGCTTAATCTGACCCTTGGCACTGTTTAAAGCCTTGCGAACAGTCGACCGTTTTCCAGCCGGCGAGGCTAACATATCTTCAATGCGCTTAGTGACTGTGAGCGTGTAGCCCGAAGGGATTATCTCGTCGCTAATCACACTACTGTCTAAAGCACGCTCACGCATCGGGTCAGTAATTGCCTTCCGCTTGCGCTCTGCGTAAGCAATAGTCTCAGGGCTTTCGCCGGATATTCGACCAAGAACACTTTGGCGTGCTTCGTTTTGCTCCGACAGTCGTTGCGCTATTCGATTGCTGTCGTCCATTGTACTTCGGACAGGGGTTTGCAATGCGGCCAATCCAGGATCGCGGGCAGCTTGCGCCGTCATGGGGTATGAGCCTGGTACAAAAGTTGGCGGGTTTCGTAATGATTGCTGTGCAGCCGCCGGGTTAGTCGCCGCTTTGTTTAATATATCTCCGACAATATTCTCGCGTGCCTTGCGCGATATAATCGGGCGAGCCGCTTGGTAGGCACCTTTACCGCCCGAAATCGCCAGGGGAGCGAGCGGCGCGGTACCAGCGCCAAACAGCGCGCCCGTTGCGGCAGATTTTGCTTGTTCCGCTGGAGTTCCTTCGCCTGCGCCAAATCCAGCTAAACCGCCGACAGCGGCTCCCGTTCCTATAATTCTAGCCCCTGACCGAATGAGACCGGGGGCGGTCGCCGCCACTGACGTTCCGCCCGTAAACGGCGCGGCGATTAATGCCGCGGCGGTCGGCGCAACCGCACCAAGAACCTCGGCGGTGATCGCTGTGCCAGGATTTTCTTCACGGTATTCGTCTATATAAAAGCGGATTGAATCGCGGACGGACTCATAATCTTCGCCAGTGAGGCTGCGCGCAAAAGCTTCTATTTCGTCAGCAAATCCAAGCGTTAGACCTTGAGAAAAAAGGCGGCCAAAACCTACGTCTGTTTTAATACCCTTGGTTTTATCGAACTTTAGAGACTTTTCCAAAAACTTGTTATAGGTCAGACCTTCATCCGCAAGGATAATTTTAATCTCTTGCTCAGTCGCGCCTTGATCAATCATCGTGTTGATGTTGGCGCGGATTGTCGGAATATCGCTCATTACTTTAGCCCGAACTTTTTCTTGAGATCTTCCGCAGTTTGTGCGTTGTCAACAGCGGGAGTTGGTTTGCCCAATTTTGGAAACTTCTGTTCTACTGCCCGCCTATACAAATCAGACCCTGCGGCTGCTGCGCGCATTTCTTTAGTGTTTGTCTCTCGCAATTTACGTTTAAACTCAATTGTCTCAGGGCTATCTCCTGGCAACGGAAAATAGGTTTTGTATTCGCCCTTCATTTCATCTGGCGGAATTGCTGCTCCACTTTCTTTTCTAAGTTTCGCTCTGATCCATTCCCGTGCTGCCGTCGCATATTCTTGCTGCGCGGCAGTCATTGATATATTTTGCAGATAATCCCCCGTCGGCAGTTCTGCCAACATTACTTGCGTTTGAGTCAAAAAAGGCATGTTTCCGTCAGCCGTGAGTTCACGCATTATAGGCTCGACAAATTCCATGCGGGCCGCAAAGCCCGACGCCTTCTGCTCTTCGCCTGTTGGTTTTGCAGGCAACCCTTCACTAACTACTTTCTCCCTGGCGGGTTGTGCGGCGGGGGAGGAAGGCGATGCGGTGGTAGAAGGTGATGCGGCGCTGGAGGGTAGCGGGAAATTAGACAGGTCCGCGCCCGGAACCCTCACTATAATTTTACTCCCGTCATTACCAATTCGAGTTTCAGTTTTTTCTCTGCCTAAATGATCGTGCGCTATACTATAAAGTTGCTGTTCTTGTTTTGTGGCCGAGCCATCTGCTATTTTGGGGCCTAAATCTAACAAAGCATTCGTTGACTGCTGCGTCATTCCAGTTCCTGAAAGTCGGCGGCCCCCCGACTGCGCCAGTGGCGTTAAATTGCCCGTTGTCTTATCGAATTGAGCATATCTGTCGCGACCAATTTTTTTGATGTCGTATGATTTAGGGGTAATTGCTGCCTGCATCACAGCGCTTAAAAGCGGCGCAGCCTGTCCACCCTTGACCATCTCGCGCGCAAGCGGCAGGGCAGAGCCAAGTGATCTCGCCAACGGAGATGGTTGAGTTTGCATTACAGTTTGTCCGGTTGCTGGCTCGCCAACCGTCAGAGGGACATCTTTTAACATATTGTCTAAGCTTTCGATGTACCCTTGCTCCCTTTCATAAGCCTTATCCTCGCGCTCAAGTTGCCGTAGCGCCAATGCACGTTGTAAATCCCCCTGCATTGCGTTCTGGTAAGTTTGCATGACGCTTCCCAGATCAATCGGCGGCGGTGTGGGAGACAAGCGCGGCGCGCCGCGATTCATAAGTTGCCCGCCAAGATTAGCCAGACCCATCCAAGCGGCATCGCTGCGCGAGGTTGGCGACAGCAATCCCATATCGATAAATTTTTGATAACTCATAAGGAAAATATATCCTTTGCAAATTTACCGGCTGCGCCGAGCGTGGCCAGGTTACCAATCCCAGACGATGTCGGGTTAGCATAAATTGGCTGTGTGCTCGATTGCTCGCCTCCAATCGTACCGCCGCGAACCAGCCCGGCGAAATTCTGCAACCGTCGCAGCGGCTCGTTCTGTAAGAAGTCAAATCGCGCCATCTCATCGGCAAGCTGTTCCGCCGCTTTGACCTCGCGCGCCTGTCCGAATTGGGCAAGGCGTCCGATGTCGTCGTAATCGAAGGCCGCCGCCGTTGGAGCGAGCGCCGCCGCCCGCTGCTGTATTTGTGCGTCTCCTTGACCAAGGCGTCCAAGCGCTTGTGCCGCCGCCTCTTGTCGTGCTCTCTCACGCTCGTAATTCTCGGCGTAGACTGGTGCCATCGCCGATGTCAACGCACTAATATTTGCGCCGCTGCCCAGCCGATTGCCCCGGCTAAACTCCCCCATGACTCGATCTCTAACCGGCTGCAAAGCCGCGTCGAGGTACGGATTTCCTTCTTCAAGATAATCCCCGCGCGCCGTTTTCATTAGCATGTCGGTCGCCGGGTTGGAGAAGTCCAACCCGCGCAAGACCGACGCCGTTGTCGCTGGGGTCAGCGGCGTTCCGGCCATCGCGCGGGCTTCGCCTGCGTCAAGGGCAGCCTGGGTCGGCGCAGAGAAGTCAATAAAGGTTTGACCAGGAAAAAACGTCGAAGGCGCGTCAAATAAAGTTTCTGCTTCTCCAAGCACCCGTTCCAAATACGGCTTTGCGTAAGCGGGTGGTTCGCTTGATGTATCTGTCTGAGCAATGCTCACCTGTTCAGTGTCATCACCCCCGAATAAGTCTCCAATGAAGCTCATAGCGTTTTTACCATTAGTGTTGCCGCCTCTTCATAATCTTTAAGCGAACGCAGCCACCCGCGCCGACCGGCGATTGTGACCTTCTTGAATCCGCGTTTTTTTGCAATCCTGCTAACGTCGTTTTCAATTTGTTTAAGCTCGTCCAAATGACCGCCAGCCAGCCAGAAATGCAGATGCTTACCGTTTGACAGGCTTTGCGTAACCACTGCGCTGCGGTTGCCGACATGCAACTCTGCGCGGCCTTCTTCGATGCGCTGATAGACATCAGTGGGCGTATGCATATCGCCGCTATGCTTCAGCGCTTCTCGAACATGCGGCAGCGCCAGCGGCCAGTCTTTAGCCAATGACGACATAATCGAAGCTGCGTGTCGTTGATGCGCTCGCGTGCGTGATCGTAAACGTGTTCTTTGCGCGGGCGCTGACATACATTCCGCCCGCTGCCAACTCACTTGCTGCTGCGCTCGTCGTCGGCATAAACAAGATGACGCTTTCGCTGCCGACGCGGTAGTCTGTCACCGCTGATGACGTTGCGCTGTTCGTCAGCGTCACCGACGCCGTCGCGTTCAGCTTACCTTGCAAAATATTGTTGACGACTTCCGCGTTCTCACGCTGATCGCTCATTGCCGTGATGCCGCGAAAACTTGTCGTCGGCATTAGCGGAGACCCGTTGCCTGCGCGTCAACGTCGATGCCCTGCGCCTGCGTCCAGTCGTTTACGATATCAACCCGCACGCGATGGAAACGACCCTCTGCGCGGACAGGGCAAAAGCCTTCACTGTTGACCGTTGATGCCGACCCGAAAGTCACGTCTTCATGTTGCAGCGCCCGACTGCCGATACTGGCGCTAATTGTCGGCGCTACGCTGCCTCCGGTCACGTATGGAATAACGGTATTCACGATTGATCGCCGACCCGCCGTGACTTGAAATTCTCCAGTGTCGATGGTTGCGGACAGGCAGGTGCCGGTAAACGATTGCACTTTTTTATCTTTCGCCGCCGCAAAGAAAAATGTCCCGCCCATAAACACGCCGTCGTCTAGGGATGCGGGCAGCGCATCGATGCTGCTGTTGATATTGTCGAGACCTTCGAGCGTATAACCCGCCGTAAACAGCGGGGCGAGCGCGTCGCAGCTTACGACCGCGCGGCTCCATCGGTTGAGAAAATAATTATAGATAATCAATTCGTCGTTGCTGCCATCGGCGCTGTCGACCGATGGGAATGCCCAGATAACAATCTGCTGGAGCGGATCGACCGCCGCCCGCATGTTGGCGCGGTTTGCGGTTTTCAGTCGTTTGAAAAAATAGTTGTTAATTTTCTCCGCGCCAATTGGCACCAACTCGTTTCCGCGCAGCATATAGAAACCGTCGTCGCTCAAGAAAAAAACTTGCTCCGGACCGATGCTTGCGACCGAACCCGGTACGGCGCAGCCGCGCGACGTGTGGATTTTATCAAATTGATAAATCAGCGGAGCGCCAACAAATTGACCGCGAACAATGCCACGCTCGAAAAGCGCAATTGCATATTCGCCGCCAACCAACCCGGTGCAATCGCCAAGCTCGACCACGTCTTGATAGTCGGACAGCGCTGTGCCGCTTGTCCAACTTGTGGCGCTGTTGATTCCCGACCACCACAAGCGATAAGGCTTAGTTCCATCGCTGCCGTCGTTGGTAAATCCGGTCATCACCTGATCGCGGACGACGGCGATAAATTTTGCTTTCGGCGGAGTTCCGGCAAGGTCGGCAAATGCGCCAGCGCCTCCAACCGTCGCCGTCTGAATATTGTCGTTAAAATTTGTCGCCAGAAGAGTCTCTCCGAATTGCACAAAATTCCAGACATTGTCGCCTGCGGTGCTATATCCGCCGCCCTTGCTTTTGTCGGTCAGCGCGGAATCGGCAGCGTTGAACTTGTACAGCTTTCCGCTGTCGCCAACGTAGAGCGCGGCGTTACCGTCGTCATCTTTTCCGGCGAACATGCCCAAAATATCGTTCGTCGCGGCACCGCTGACCGGCGCGATATCTTTCAAACAGCGATACCCCTTAACCGCCGGAATGACGTTTTTCGCCTCGGCGGCTCCCGCGTTTTCAAACGCCGGTTGGTCGGGTATCCATTCAGCAAAATTTATCACGCTGCTAATCTCCATATCTCGCTACCGGCAGCAACCTCCGACCAAGTCTCGCTGCCTGCCGCTATTTCGCTCCATGTTTCGTCGCCTGCGGCAGCCTCGCCCCAAGTCTCGCCGAGCTTTTCACCCGTTGCGGTCGGCGTAACGCTGACCGATGCCGACGCCGTCATCTCGCGCGTCATTGAAAAACTGGCGCTGACTGTGACAGCAAAAGCCGCCGTTGCCGCGCCGTCGTAGACCATCAAACCGGCGGGCGAATTAACCGTTACCGCAATGGCGGATGTCGCCGAAGCGTTATGGACGCGCGTCGCCGTTCCAGTTCCCGTTACCGCAATCGCCGCCGTTCCGCTAAACGGCTGAATGCGATTGGCAGATCCACTCGCGGTCGCCGCTATTGCTGCGGTGCCAGATGCGCCGACAATCGCGCCCGCTGTCGATGACGTTGTGACAACAATCTGCGCTGGACTACCGAAGCTCGTCAAACTGTCAAGCGACGTTGAGATCGCGTCGAGAGACGATGAAAAAGCGTCTAGCTGTTCAAGCGTCGGCGCGTTGCGGTAGTTCGCAACCTCGCGGATTGCGCGCGTATTCCAATCCGTACTGTCGAGCGAAATGTCGAGGGCGTCGAGCGTACCCCAAGCGTCTAACTCTTCAAGATTTGGACCGACGACTTCTGGCATGTTAAGCCGCCGTCACCGTTAAATCGCCGCTGTTAATTCTTAGCACATCGCCGCTGGCAATGGTTTTTGCCGACGCAAATGCGCCGTGGATTAGCAGATTTCCGCTGCTGGCCGCGTCAAAAATTGCCCAGAAGCCCACTGAACCCCACGATCCAGTCGCGGTCGGGAAAGTCACCGTGGCGTTCGTTGCGGCGCTTGCGCTTGACGCGGCGGCGAAAGTAATGGCCTGCCGGGCATAACCGCTTCCGCTCAATTCGGTGCCGCTGTTATCGTCGCCGAAGCTTTCAGTCGATAAGCCAATTCTTACGGTTGACGGCATTGTGTAACTGCCCGTTCCTAGAATGTGGTCGAGGATTTCGTTCTCCAAGTGGTCACTCATTGCGCTCATGTAAGCTCTCCATAATCTGTCGTCATTGACAGTGCGCCGCCTGCAAAACGAGCGCGGTCCTCATCGTCTTGAATGTCCTTTAACCCTTGCAAGAAAAGCGCGTCATGTTGCGCGCGGCGGGTTGCATCCATCAGAAAACCAAAAGCTTCCGCCAGCGCGCCGTGCAAATAAATGTCAGGGTGGCGTGTCAGAATATTGTTGGTCGCAACGCTGTCAGACAGCGCGTCGATGCTTGCTACATAAGCAATTTCTGCTGTGTAAGCTGCGTCGGGGATTGGGCGGAAATAAATTTCTGTTCCTATAACACTGTAGTTTTGCGGTTTTCCCTGACCTGTTGCGCTGTGCGTCCGGTCAATGACGAGCGGCGTCATAAAAGATAGATTTGTAATCGGCGAAGTGTTTAGTCGAACGTGACGAATGCGGCGGACGTCATTGGGCAGCGACACATATTCGTCGCCCGCAACCAGCGATGATGTTACGCGCGTTTCCTGGCTGCGCGTTTCAATTTCGCGATTCATGCGCGCTTCGGCTAAAGCGATAAATTCGGGCGCGCGGCCCGCGAGATCGGTGCGCGCCAGCCAGTTATCGACTGCCGTTTTCAACTCGGTAAAAGTTGAAATTGCCATTAAATTTTTCCGCCTGTCGTCCGAAAGAATCTATTTTCTGGGTCGTTTAACCAACGTTTCCAAGCGGCCAGATTATGCTTTGGCTCACCTAATTTTTTAACCATGTCGTAGTAAATCGTAGCCGGAATATCGGCGACCTTGTGGTGGTGGTGACTGCCCGTTTGGTAATCTCCAGGTTTCCACTCGTTTGAAACGCGCTTATTCGCTTCGAGGATTGGATCGACATTTTGCCGCGTTACGACATGCATATCATCGCCGCTGGTTTCAAACGTCGTTATTTTTCCAGGGGCGGCGCTTATGAATTTTTTCATCGAGAAAAAGGGGGAGCGCAATGCTCCCCCTCTCCATTAGGTTGTTGACAAGTCGAACACTGCACCGTGGGCTTTTGGAGCCGAGACGATCAGAGTCCATTCCGAGATTATCGAGAATCGCGTTGCATCGCCGACAACTCCAGCGTCAACCGCCGAGAACAAACGTCCCGGCAAATGACCGATGCTGTAGTGATCGCTATCAAGCAACATGATTTCGGTGTTAGCTGCCTGACGATCGATAACGACATTTAGCGTGCCGAAATCTGTCAGGTACATCGAAACCGAACCCACTATAACGGCGTCTGTCGGAGCATTCGCTGTCATGTGGAGTTGATTCGTTACCGCGCTGCCCGAAGACAGATCGGAGAAAGCCACCTTATTCGCTGGCGAAACCACCATCATGTCGGGTGATCCACCGTCTGAATAAGCTGCTTTCATCGCGGCATCGATTTTTGCCAGCGTCAACGCGGCGTTTGTGCCAGCCATATCGCTGACATCTGCGCCGGTTCCCGCAGGCGTTGTTGACGCGGAAATGAGCGACACGTTAGTTATGTAACTCAACAGCTTGCCCGCCTTGCGGGGGTCGCTGGCCGACCGAGCTTCATTTTTGAACAAAGCCTTGTCGATGTCGCGTCGTTGTTCAATACCCTTTAACAATTTTACGTAAGCCGTTTCCTTGTCACGGCCTGCGCGGTCAACGCTATCTAAGGTTCCGCTGACCTGTGCCGCTTGCACAGAGATTTGGTGATAGTTACCTAATCTCGTGGTCGCGGTCGGGTTCACATAACTGAAGTCAGCGCCTTCATTAACATAGTTCGTGTCGGACGCTGCCGTTAATTCCTGAACCTGCCATTCGTGAAAAACGGCTTTCGTCACCTGTTTTTTAGCATTTGAAAAAACAGGTGTTTCTGCCGGGTCAATTCTCTCGATGATGTCCGAGAGATCCTCCCGT
>VTLG01006997.1_pt1 | contig 37565 bp, 45 predicted proteins | sample 4694571 | NCBI WGS metagenome assembly VTLG01 (sample SAMN12604809, study PRJNA352737) | marine metagenome | biome: ENVO:00000447; feature: ENVO:00000209|ENVO:00000569|ENVO:01000036; material: ENVO:00002151; isolation source: viral sequences binned using virsorter ...
GAACAGGAAGTTAGAGGGTGCCCCAAAGGGATCGCCCAGAATGATCCCAATGGGACGTTATAGGAGTTAGCTATAAGAGGTCATAAGAGTTGTTATAGGAAGGTTATAAGGAGGTTTGTGTAGGGCTTTTGGTTAAGAAGAGAAGGAAGAAGCTGTAGTAGCATCTTCTTTTGTTAGAAACCTTTGAAGACTGTTGTGGGTCTTATGTTTCTTTCTTTTTTCTTTTGTTACTTTTCTTTTTTCTTTCTTTGTTCCTCCCTCTGCGAGGATCTACTTCGTAGATGGGCCCCTGGGTAAAAACAGGAGGAACCTTAAAGGAAAAAAGGTAGTGTCCTTAAAGATGATTTAGGGGTGACCCTATTGTCAAATCATGGGTGGCCTTAATTAGAACATAGAAGCATTGGAATGGTCAGTTTGTTTAATTTGGTCCATAGACATCCCCATAGCTGTTTGAGTGATTGTGTTGTTTAGGGAAGAACCCCATTCATCTAAGTGGAGTCTAAGGAGTTCATCTTTTCTAGATCTTATGTTGCGATCTTCATCAGCAGACATGTAATCAGTCCAATAGGAGACAGCACCAGACAGAGCATCTAGGATGTCATCATGGACTAAGGAGCCTTTGTGACGTGTTATGCGGGACATTTGATAAAAAAGCTGGAGTTTTAATTTTCTTTCTGGTGCTTCATTTGTATTGGCTCTGTAGTCTTTTTCTACGACTTTTCTGTCAATGATTAATCGGTGAGAGTTCATTACAGGTTCTAGGGTGTCAATGATTCTGAACTCTTTTGTCTTGTTGTTTCGGATGTTTTCTATTTGACAGGGGTGATATTTAGAAAGAACAGGTTTAAGAAGTTCAGCAAACATTCCTCCTCCGAAGTTTTCTTCACAGATGATGGTATTTACTTTGTGATCTCTAGCTAATTTGGAAAGTCTTTCTAAAACTCTGTCGTCATAACCACCAACAAGACCACCTGCATCTGATACAAAGAGATTACCGTTAAGCATCTTGACAATTGCGTAACCAGTAGCATCTTTTCCTTTACCGGAAGGGTCAATTGACATAACTGAACCTGTATATTCGATCCAGTCACCAAACTCTTGTGCAGGTCTGTAGTATCTATCTCCATTGAAACCTACACATGGGAGATCTGGTAGGGAGTATTCAGGAGAATTAGACCATATGACTTTTTCTGGAGCGTGATCAGGGTTAACTGAAGAAATTATCAGGTCAGACAGTTTAAGAGGATATCTATCTTGGTCAGATAAGGAGGTATCCAGCATGAACTGGAGGGAGAAGCCAGAGCGACCATAGGAAGCTTCTCTTTCCATTAGGTCTATAGAGTTGAATCTATCTGGATCAACAGGATCTTTAGGCTTTACAACCTCATCTAGGAGCCTTTGGTGAACTTTAGGAGCAAGTCTATCTCCATAATTGTTTTTAAGGTTTGGGTATCTAGCAGGCCATATACAGGTTTCATATCCTCTTTCTTCTAAGGTGAGATAAAGACTTTGCTCGGTTTGCGGAGTTCCTAGGAAAGTAATTTTGCCTTTAGGTTTAAGGATTGCGTCAAATTCTTTAACAGCTTCAGAGAGCTTGTCTCTCATTGGTTGAGTAAAGGAGTTATTAGGAACTTCCACGTCATCAGCTACGACCTCATCAGCCCTAGAACCTGCCATTTGTCCTAGTACACCCACAGATTTAACTGAGGGAGCATGGTCAGCTCTAGCAGGTCTTACATCAAAACTTATTTTACTGTTTCTCTGAGTACCATCTGGACGTAAAGGAGCAAGGATATCCATTTCACTAATTAGTCTCATAGTGAAAGTAGAAAAGTTATCAGCTCTATCTTTAGAAGCAGAAACCACAAGGAATTTTAATTGTGGATTCATGCGTAGTTTCCAGACTACGTAAGCAGAAGTAATCCAAGATTTACCTACACCCCTAAAAGCTTGGACAATCTTTCTTCTAGGACCGTGTTGAAGATATTCAGCTATTTCTAGTTGTACTGGTGTTGGGTCAGGAAGGTTTAAATGCCTCCAAGTAAGAATTAGAAAGTATCTAAAGTCTTGTAATTTCTCTGGTAAAGGTTGCACATTAACGCTCTAGAGGATGAATAGCTTCTAGGTCAGGTAAAGAAGCCATCAAATCTCCAAAGGGTGATTCTGGTACTGGTAAACATTCAATACCATTATCTTTTAAAAACTGTCTAGCAACATTTAAGTCAGAAGGTTTAGCATCACCTGCTCTAATTCTGTCTAATAATTCTTGTACAAGTACTGTATGAAGGCTTTCTAAGGCTTTTTTATTATCTTCCATAGATTCCTTAAATGTATTTAATGAACAGGATAGCGTTAATTAGGCAGCAATAAACTTTTCTAGTTCTTCTGCTTTAGCATCAAGTCCTGTATAAAGACCATGAAGTTTATGATCAGGTCTGTGTCTACCGTCAAGAACATATAAACGTTCCATTCTTAAAACACGTTCTTCATCTTCTTTTCTCCACTCAGGTTTATAAGCGTTCATTGGTAATTTGCAAAAAATAAGATTGTTGTTAGGGTTAGATTGGCTTGAGAGTCCCCAACTAAGCCAAGCAAAGCCTCCTGTGGTCATAAGGGAGGCTTTGTTATTTCTATACATATGATTCTACTATGTTTAAAGCTATTGGATCATTATTTGTTTATAAAAGTCCTAAACCAAGGGAAGGATATAAACGTTTTTTAAGATATTTAACATCTAAACAATTAATGAGTTTAGCCGGGACAACAGGACATTATTCAAAGACAGAGTTGATCAGAAGGATTATGAGTCAGTGATATTTTTTAGATTCTTCTAGTCTGACAACATCTTTTTCTAATTGAATTAAGCGTCTAAATATTTCAATAATATCTTTGTCTCTGCGTCTATTAATACTTCCAAAGGTCATTAAAACCATGCTTGTGATAGCACCGATAATGGCAGCTGTTATTTCATGCACTGACGAATTAAGCAATTTGTCTTATCTTAGTTTGGCAAGCTTTTATTTTTTTTATGAATGACGAAACCAAAAACGAAACCAAAGACAAAAAAGAAAACAAAAAAAATCCAATACAAAGGTTAAAGGAAGGATTTGATGATAAGGAAGAACAACTGCAAGTTCTTTCTACTTTTGTGAGATTGGGAGTTGTAGTTTGGAGTGGGTTTATATTAACTTTAAACTACGTAGAATTGCCTGGTTTAGGTAAACAAGAAAGGATCGACCCGACTTTCATAGCAAGCGTTTTCACGGGAGCATTAGCGAGTTTTGGTTTGGAGACAGCAAAGAAAAGAGGAGATGGAACTTACAAGGCTGATGAAGAAAAGAAGAAAGCAGAAGCAGCAGGGTTTAGCAATGGTGTTCCTTATACGATCATAAAAGTTGAGACTCCAATAAAGCTTGTACCAGACAAGCCAAGGATTGATCCTATTTCTGGTAAAGAAGTTGATCCTGAAACTGGGAGGTTGACATGATTGATGGTGATCTTTCTATCGATGCAAGACAAGAAACTCGTATTGTCTGCCAAGAGATGAAAATCAAACGAGCAGAAGAGAAGATAGGAGACTTAGAAGATAGAGTCAGACTTTTAGAGAAAAGGGTATTCCAAGCTGCTGCATTAGTTAGTGCTGGTTTGGCAGTATTAGGATTACTAGCTCAGATTTCAAAGGCTTATTTATGAAACGCTTTATTCCCCTCCTGCTGTTGTTAGCAGCTCCAGCCTACTCAGGAGGCATCACCCATAAAATAACTGCCACTGCTCAAGCAAGTGTTGATGGAAGTTATTCACATGCAAAAAGAATAGGTTCAACTTATTCAATGAGTAGTTCTGGAGTAACAGCAGGAACGATGGGACACTTGGATGTTCCAGCATCATCAAATAACTCTCTAACAGGAGTTGCTGCAACGCATGGTTCAGGTTCTTATACTCAGACCACAGCAGGTGCAGCTACAACTTTTAGTGAAACATTTGTCCAAGGTGACACTGTTCCAAGTGCAACAACTTTAAGTTCTGGTGCAGTCGGAAGTCTTCCAATGTTGGGAGATACGATTACATATACTGGTGGAGATAATACTGGATTAGCTGCAACAATAACATCAGTTTCAGGGGGAACAATAGGGCTTACCCCAGGCAAAAGTGGCACATCTGTAACAGGCTCAATTACTTCAGCATTGTCGATAGGTGACTAATGCGTTATTTATTATTAATAGCCTTTATATCCCTTCCAGCACAAGCAGTTCCAGTTATTCCCTCATTCAATAGTGGCAGTACTACAGCAAGAACAGAAAGCAAACAAAACACTACAGAGCTTATAGAACAATGGACGTATTCAACAGGTTATGAATATTCAGTAGGAGGTACAAATTTAAATATTCAAGGCGATATGTTACCTAAAACAGTTACTACAGGTACTCACGTTGTAGATGGCGTTACTACTACTCATCATGGGATTGACCTTAACACTAAACCTACAGTCACCATGCACACCCAAGGGGCATCGACAAACCTTTTAGAAAGCTATCATGGCCCAGGGCTTAAAAGTTTTACTCGAATAAATAGAGATATTATTACTGAATCTGTTACAGAAACGATGTCAACATTTACCCAATGAAGAGGTATTTATTTGCAGCACTATTGTTAATAAATAGTCCTGTAATTGCAGATACTACAATGACTAATAATCCAATTTCCAACTCATCGGGATCTGTTACAAATTTAGGTGTAATGAATATGCCAAGCAAGCAATTTACAAATACATTATCATTAAATCAAGTCCAATGCCAAGGCGATACCTTGGTTGTTCAGCCTTTTTTAACTGGTAATTATTCTGGAGGAATGCCAAAAGTTGATAGCTTCCTTGAGCCTATCTATTCAACTAAAGATGTAAAAGGTGCTACAGATGAGAACGGAAATGAAATAGGTGATGGAGAGGTTGACGACCCTACATTAATACGTGGATATAAATCAGTGAAGAGATTCGAGAAAACTAACTATGCAATCAGTCCAGGTATTAGTTTAAGTTGGAATATTAATTTAGATCGTAAGAGTGTAAGGAAGTGTAGAGAAGGACAAAAGCATGTCGTTAATTTATTGAAAGCAAAATATGAGGATGCCAGATTATCCTATGAATTAGGTAGGGCTAAGCATTGTGCAGATCTCTTAAAAAATGGAATAGTAATAAAAGGAAAATATGCAATTCTTTGCCAAGACATTGAGCTAGTCAGCAAACCTAATACGTTAATTGACCATCAACATTCTATTTCCTCAGATCCCTCTGTTCCTTTTGTCTTTGAGAAAGGGAAAGAACTTTCTCCTTCTTCCCCTTAAATAGTTTTTTAGTAAGTGCTTTAGATCTTTTTTTAACTTGTTTCTGTATTTGTTTTTGAACTATTTTTATATATGGTTGTAATGTTCCAACAGCTAAAACACTAGCTACTGCAATAGCACTTGTATTAACTAAGACTGTAGGTTGTGGAGCATAGTTACCAGCTATTTCTAATGGGTTTAAACCTTCCCATACTGTTTCACATTTACCTGTAAGTTCATTTCTTTTCCATCCTTTTATACGTGCAAGTCCTCCTTTACCAAGTGAACCAACAGGAGTTTTAGCAAGTGTGTCTAAAGGTGGGCAAGGCAGGACTTCTGCAATAAACTCTCCATCAACATTAGGATTTAAATTTTGACCTATATCGGTATTTCCCTTTTGGTTATTGGCGCTATTCTTTTCTTTCACTTCCTCTCCTTCATTGTCTAAGCCTTTAAGGAGTTCAGTATTAGGTTTAGGTGGTTCTATATCAACGTAAACATCAGGAGCTATATACATAGCTGGAGCGTGATCACATAGAACTAAATTATTTCTAGGATCTACGTTAAACATTTCACTACCAGTTCCTGTCTTCTTATCTCTTGCTACAACACAAGGCATTTCAACAATGGGAACAAAACCAAAAGGCAGTTCACCAAGAGTTGTAGGAGGAATTATTTCCGCAGGAGGAATTATTGTTAGTTCTGGTAAATCTTTAACCTTTGGCTCGTTTATAAAAGGAGGATTTAATTCCACCTAGCAATCATTCCATTGACCAGCAATATCACTAGCAGCATCTCCTACTTGTTTCCTAGCTTGACCAAAGAATATCCCTGCTAATACTGGTCCTACGATAGGAACGCTTGCTATAGCTGGTGTTACTTGAACAGAAGTAGCATCAGCAATCATCATTCCATTTGATTTACCTTGTGCCATCTTTTCAATACAAGCTATTTGTTCTGCTGTAAGTTTCCCATCTGAACCTTTTGGGTAAATTGCAAACTGAGCTACATCTTGTTTATGTGTATATCTCTTTTTAACCTTGCCATTAAAGGTAGGTTTTTCATCATCAATGATTGTTGTGACTAGCTTTGGATCGTGTTGTTTACTATTAAACATCCACTCCTCTGCACCATCAGGTTTAGTCTCGCTTCTGATTTGAATTGAACTGTAAGGAGTGCTAGAAAGCTTTGCTATATCAGGAATACCTGAATCTTTACGAGCTAACAAATTAAGGCTCATAAAATTAGTGGCTATTAAACCTCCACCTAACACAAGAGAAGTTAGGCCATTAAATGATTTAAATTGGATCATCTGTTAAAAGGTAAAGTTGGGCCTGTTGTATTAGGAATAGAAGGAATTTGTATTTGACTTTGAATGTTTCTAATCAATTGATCTTGAATTGTAAAGATCATGTCATTTACAAATTCAGTTCTTTTCATGTAGACAAAACCTCCTCCACCAACTGCTATTAAAAGAACAGCAGTATTGACATAGGTTAGGATTTTAACCATAAAAAATTACTGGGCTGTATTTATAATACTTAGGAAGGCTTAGTTGGCCATGTAACGTTATGAGGCCAGTTAGAACCAGAGCTTGTTGGTAGATCTCTTAAGGCTTGTCTATAAGTAGCCCATTCAGTAACTTTTGAATCTGCTAAACCACCTTTATCAGCTGTTTGAGTCCAATCAGAATCAGTTAAAAGTTGATTACGTTCTGTTCTATTAGAAGCTGCTTTTCTGTTGTCTATTGCTGTTGCAGCATCTCCTGTTGCAGTAGAAACTTTAAATTCTGTGTACCACTTGCCAGAAATTTGTTCTACACCATCTCTTACTGAACTTTGATAAGGAGGTGTAAGGCTTGGTTGTGCTCCATCAAAAACCCAGTCGTAACCTAAAGAGTTAACAACAGTTTCAGTTAATGGTTTAGGTATAGAGATATGAGGAAACTCTCTGCGAAAAGCAGATTCTCCTACAAGTAATGAACCGTCTGATTGTTTTCTAAATTCAGTCATGATGATTAATAAATAAGGGTGGAAAATACAGGGGTTAAATTCATATAAATTCCCCCATCAAGCGTGTGCGTAATATATGTATGAGCGTGATCCTTCATTTAATTGATAGCCAGCTTTTACGATAAAACCATCAGATGTAAATTCAATTATATCTTGGTTTGTAGTTTGGGCTTCATTAACGTCTAGTCTCAACGTTTTGTCATTGCCCGATCCAGCCCCTCTTGTACTGTCAAAAACAAACCAATGGTGATAGCCTCCAGAAAGGTTTCTAATTTTTGCTAAAACAAATCTAGGTGCGAATCCACAAGAAATAGTTTTATCTTCAGCATTAGTATCTCCGTCATATCCTCCACATTTTGAGATACCATCAACTGAGCTAAACAGTAGAGCAATAAAATTAGCACCGTTTGTATTAGACCTTCCGTTAGAGTCTTCACCGACATAAAAAACGCTTGAGGTCGGGGCAGTATTACCAAAATTATCTGTTGAACGTTCATAATCATCATCATTTAAAATCAATGTTTTCTGCCAAGCATTTGTTCCACCATTTAAATCTTTATGTCCAACCGTCCAATTCGTGACACCGCTATAAGTTCCTCCGCTTCTTGTCTTTATCCAAATCATCTGAGGCTCTTGGCCTAAGCTGTGGGCGTGGGAATTGGCTCCGTCTGTGTTGTTCCCGTTCCCTACATAGCAAACCACATCAAAACCCGCATGTCTTTTCCACATCCAAGATTGACGATCGCTATCAAGCCAATCAGCAGCACCCCATCCAACATTGCTATCGAATGGATAACCAGTTGAACTATCTTCAGCATCGGAGTCGTCTGTTTTTAGAAACTGCTCATGCATTAATCTCGCTGAAGCATTCCAAGACGTACTTGCACCTACTGTCTTAATAATTCCAAAGTCAACAGGGAATCCTGAATCCATTGATGGAATTGTAGTACTAGCATTACCCGTATCCATAGCGAAGACATCACTAGGTGTTTCAATCGCCTTCATTGTTTTCCCAGTCTCTGCGGCGATTGCTATAAAAATATAATCTTCACCGTTTTTATTAACTGCGTAAGAACTACCTTTTGCAGTAAAACCCGTTGATGTTAAATCAATGTAATCAGCGTTTTCCCAATCTCCAGTAGTATTAGCTTCTAAATATTCGTCATTGTGCCCTGTTACTATTCCACGCATTGAATCAAATATAAACCAACTTTCGTTAAAACTTTTACACTTAATCATGATCCATTGAGGCTCAAAATCTAATGAAATATTTGTAGAGCTACTATTACCTGAATAAGAACCACAAGAAATTATTTTTTGATCTGAATTAGGCCCAAACGCTGCCTCTTCATGGGCAAATAAATAGGCGATATAAGACCCGACTCTGTCATTATCTTTTCCGACAGTAAACGTTGTTGAATCTACACTATTAACAGAGGCATTAGGAGGACTAGAACCATCTGTGCCCATTGAAGTGTTTGTATTTAATCTAATGTAGTTAGCATTGTTGCTAGAACCAAAATCTCGATGCCAACAAATCCAACCTTCCGAACTTGAGTCTATTTGCTTCAACATTATAAAGCCGGGTGTAGACCCAAGATTATGATTTAAGACTCGGGGGGCGGTACCGTTTGAACCACTTTTTGACCAAGTAACAATATCAAAGAATTTTTTAGTTTTACGAAAAGTCCATGAACACATAGAAGCATTCCATTGATTCGATTCACCGTTACCCCCCACTGTAAATCCATTGCTATTGAAAGCTGTTATCCCTCCAGTTTCAGTAGCTTCATCTCCATCATCATTACTACTTAAAGCCTTGGTAACTCCTCTTTCTGTGTCGTATAACATATGGTCACAATTTATCGATCTATTTTTAATCCATGTCAGACCGCCTTCACCTGACAGATCAATATCATTAGTAATAGTTGTAGAGTTTCCTGTTCCTTTCCAAAGATAAGTTTTAAATACATCTTCTACTCCTATAGTACTATCACCAGCACCAGCAGCACCTTGTAAAATCTTGAGAGTATTAGGATCCATAATTAATAATTAAGTTGTGTAATCAACGATTGAAGAAGCACGATATGTAGTACCTCCATCATCAGTTGTAAGGATTATTAAATGTGTTTTAGATGCACTTAAAGTTGGTGCTGTATCAGCAGGCCATTTAATAGTTCCACTAGCTAATGTCCAAGCTGTTGTATAAGTTACATTTGCTAATTCAATAACAAAAGAAAAACTTCTACTTGCTGGAGGATTACTAAATGTCCAAGAAGTAACGTTAGCGTTTTGAGTAAGAGTGAAGTAATTACCTGTTGATAAATCAACTGTAGGTGTAGCTGATTGAGTTATTGCTACAACTGTTTGTTTATACGGTCCAGCAACATCAACACCATCTACTTCTGCTGTTCCTGTAACGTTTATGCCAGTAGTTGTCGTCTCACAACGCTTTGTACCATTTTCGTACAACTCTACGGCTCCATCTGTTGCAAAGGCTGCAATAGTCTCAGATCCATCAGCATTAGTAATATCAACTCCAGTACCATTAGTAGTTATCTTTAAACGACCTGTACCAGTATCTTTTATGTATGCGTGGTTTGAATCATGAAATATCTCTAGCCCATCTCCAAAAGTTGCTTTAGCGTTGTTAGCAAATTCAAGAGCGTTATCCGAGGCATCGAATACTACATTGGCAGATGCACCCGTAAGGGTTACATCTCCTGTAAAAGTAGGGCTAGCTGAACCAACTTTTGCAGCTAAAGAACTAATTGTGACATCAACATTACTGCCTGAATCGTCATAGGTCAGTGTGTCAACTTTAATTTTGCCGTAAGCCATTTAGAGAATCACCAAGGTAGCGTTTGCAGGAATTTCAATCGTTACTCCTGAGTTTAACGTTAAATCTCCCACTGAGCTTGCATTTTTATTTGCAGTCAATGTATATGAAGAAGTAACAACCTGATCGTTCTCTTGGAAAACGTTATCAGTTCCTCCTCCTCCAGTGGAGTTTGGCGGTACAACCCAGCTTAAAGATCCTGTTCCATCAGTACTTAAAAGATATCCACTTGAGCCAGCACCATCAGGAAGAGTTAAGGTTGCATCTGCTGTTACAGAGTCTGGTGCTTTAATTGAAATTGTATGAGCACCATTAGCATCTGTTTCTGATAGCTTTAATGAGCGCCCATTATCAATAATCAAGTCACCAGTTAAAGTATCTCCTGATTTACTAACTAAATTCCCTGTTGCAGTTACACCTGATTGCCAAGAACTACCGTTATAGACTTTTAATTCATTCCCTGACGTATCAAAGTAAAGATCTCCAACATCTAAACTAGAACTTGGAGCAGTACCTGCAACTCTATATCTAGCAGCAAAATCATTAATACCACTTAAGTTTGTAGCAACAGTATTAACGTTTGCTATTGATCCAGCAACTGTATTAACGTTAGAAATATTTGTAGCAACTGTCGTTACGTTTGTATCGTTAGTTGCAACTGTGGTGACGTTTGCTGATATCCCTGCAACTGTTGTGATATTTCCTGAAATACCTGCAACTGTTGTTACTTCTGTTGATTTAGGTGATAAACGATGGAATGTATAAGTATGTAGTGTTGATGTTGTTTCAAGGATTCCACCATAACCAGCAGCTAAAACTGTTGAACCACATCCTGTAATAGTTACATCATTACCTGAACCTGCTCCATCTGTGATCGTTACTGTTCCACCAGAAGGGGTATGAGAAGAAGCAAATTCTTTAATACTGACTAATGTTCCTGTTCCGTTATTTACATCAGGGTTAGCAGTTGGGAATGATGTTTCATTTGCTATTGGTACAAAACCACCAACATCATCAACTAAATCAATAATCCTGTCATTGATCGCTGCTGTTGTAGCAATTGTCGTGTCATTGTCTGGGAAGCTGACACCATCTTTAATGGTATCTCCACTACTAATATTGAAATAACGAGCATCAGCAGCTTGTGAAGTTAAAAAGCTTGTGTCATTAACAGTTGCAGTTGCTTGTTCACTACTAGTTATAACTGTTGCTGCATTTAATTTTGCAGCAGTAATACTTCCGTCTTCTATCTCAGTTGATGTAATTGCATCAGGTTCTATATGAGCAGAAGTTAATTTTGAAGCAGCTAATAATGTCTTGATGTCAGCTGCTGTTTGATCATCTTTTGCGTTTGTTTCTACACCTTCTAATTTTGTGTAATGAGCAGAAGACATGCTTCCTGCATTAGAACCAGAAGCAGCTTGTAATTTACTTCCCTCAATAGCAGCACTTGCATTTACATCTGCATTAACAATTGCTCCATCAGCTATCTTTACACTTGTAATTGCTGAATCTGCAATTTGAATAGTGTCAAAAACTCTTGACTCTACTTTGTAAAGAACTTCTTGTATTCCATATAATAAATGCTCAGTATTTGTATCAAGATCAGTTTCAGTTAAGACAGAACCATCTTCAAAATCTACTCTTTTAGCACTTATATTTGTATCTCTTTGGAACTTAATTGCTGCGCTGTTACCTGGATAATTCCCTGAAGTAAAGGAAATGGTAGTAGCTGATGGAAAGGTGTAGTGGGTAGTTTTAGTTTTTAAGACACCATCAACAGTTACATCTATCTCATCTTCAGAAAGGTAACTGAAAGAGATAGAGAAGGGACCAGCAGTATTATTGCCAGTGTGACTAGTAAAAGATGCAGCAGTGTTAGTAGCCATGATTAGTTAGAGAGACCTTGAAGTTGTTTAAAGTTTTCGAGTACTGAGTTGTTTCCTATGTTCATAATAGTATTCATTTCTTCATCATATTTTATAGCTAGTTCACGATTTTCTGGTTTTCTTATCCATGTATCTCTTGCATCCATTTTGTAAAGAGTAATAATTTTCTGAAGGATGTCTTCAGCTTCTTGTCTTTTTTCTTCTTGAGCAGCTACAGATGTGTCTTGATTAGTACTGTTAATGTTTTCACCTCTAGCTGTAGCCAGTAAAGCTTGAAAATCTGTTTGTTTTATTCTCTTATTTAAAACATGTACCATTCTCATTCCACCTATTTTATGAAAAGCAGTTGCATTTACTAAGTCAGAATATTTATCACGAGTTAGTTTTACACCTCCATATAATTCATCTTTTGGTGGTGTAATTTTTGCTCCAATTTCATCTAATGTTGTCAACACTAAATTATTAACACTGTCTGTTTCTTTTATTGGATTCATAATATTCATTATGTCTGGACCATAACCAGGTGGATATTCAACAAGAGAACCAGTAATAAAGTTTTGAATAGGTTTCATCCCTGCTCCATAGCCAGGAATAGTAGCTGCTAATTCATTATGGAATTTTCTAAGAATGACCATTCCTTCATCACCTGATCTAACCCTTTTATCCATGATTGTTGGATCAACATATTTAGCTCCAGACCTACCTAAAGAACTAAATGGATTAACTGTTGCAGCTGCTCTTCTTGCTAACCAGCTTTCCAGCTTATATGGCTTTTGTAATAGATCTGATAGTTCAGTAATACCTTGCAAATAAGTTTTATTAGTAATATTTCTTCCTAAAGCAACAGCAGCAGCAACACCAAAATCATTTCTATCTTGTTGATTTAATTGACCTGTAATAGCAGTAGCATCAGCAGCCATCATTAAAAAAGAAGACCAAGGATCTAAACGTTTAAAACTTACATATTTATATTTTGGTTTACCGTCTTGTCCAATAACAGGTTGACCATTTTCATCTTTCTTCAGGAATCTAAAACTATAAGGCTGCCAACCTGTAGCTTTCTTTTGATTTAAAAGAGTGTAATCAGAAGGACCACCACCAGTAATTGCTAATTCAGAAAAATCATCATTTATTGCATAAGCAGTAATACCAGCGACACTCCATACTGCACCACCTATAACCATTTCTCCTCTAGCTCTAGCTGCTATAGATGGATCAGAACTTTTCAAAGCTTGTCTATATTCTTGAAGAATTAAATTAACTACTGGTGTTCTTCTTACTTGAGCTTTAAAAATATTTAATGGTGTTCTTACAAAGGGAAAAATAACCCTTCCTGCTGGATGACTAGCTACACCTTGTAATTTCTTACCAAAAGAACCAGCTGGTAAATCAGCTGTAAAAGTAGTTTCTGCTGCATATTGTTGTGCCTTTTCATACAACTCAGCTATTTCAATACTCTTAGTATTTTTCATACTTCCTTCATTCACAATTCCAATAGTCTTATCAAATTGATCTTGGATATAAGTTTTTAATTGCTTGCCATCTAATCCTTTATTAACTCCATTTTCCCAAGCACTTGCTTTGACATAAGCTCTAAAGTTCATACTTTTAAAGAACTCATCTTCAGCTAATAAGAAGCGAGAAGGTAATCTTTGTATTGTTCCAAAGGTGTTGATGATGTTTGCTAATGTTCCCTCTCCATCCATACGAACATTAAACCTAGAAGCATCTTGAATCATTGCTCCAGGGTTAATAATATTATCTTCAATTCTGAAAGCTGCTTTAGCCATCTTTAATGAATCACCTATTAATTGAGTCAGATAAATAAGTTCTTTTGCACCTCTCATCATTCCTTGGGTATTACCAGTAACTGCTGCTCCAGCTACTTGTTCAATTGGTCTTGCAATTGTATTTAGTGCAGTAGAAAGGATGTTGACTGCATGAGTTTCAGGACCAGAAAGAATTGAGTTGATAAATATTTCATTACTGATTCTTAGACCTTTAATAATTGGTCCTTCTTGAGCCATTCTTCTTAAGGCTTCAGGATTACCAGAAGCAGCTTGAAGTCTTTTAGTGATAGTTCTCAGCTTTTTCATTGCTGGTTTATCACCTTGTTCAGCAGCGTCAAGAATTTCTTTAATTGTTTGTTGTTCTACTGCTGTTTCAGTACTGTCTTCTACTACACCTCTGACATCAACAGCTTGATCAATAGCTTTTTCTGCTGGTGTTCTTGATGCAAGGTCTTCTACTGTTGCTGCTGTTTTAGCACCACCACCACCAGCTTTATTAGCAGCAAGTGTTTGAGCAGGTACTGTTTTAAGTGGTTTATTAAGAGTAATTAGACCATCAAGTACTTTAGTCTCTCTAATTAATTGCTCTTTTAATTCAGCAAAACCTTCTTTATTACCAGAAGATAAAGCTATATCCATAGATTTTGCTATGTCATATAAAGCAGTAGCGTTTTTATTCATCTGCTGATTCATTGCAATTAAGATTGCAGGTAAATCATCTTCTCCACCTCTTCCATATCTGGCATTAAATAAACGTGCTTGGTCTATTACTTCTTTAGGTAATAGTTCATTAGCACTATTGACCATATCTTTAAAGGTTCTTTTATGAGGCCAAAGACCTTCAGCATCTAATCTTTTATTTTCTTCAGCAGCATCAAGAATTAGTTTTTGAACATCAGGATCACCACCACCAGTAAATTTAGGATTAAAGGTAGTTTGAACTTTTGGATCAGTTGGATCTACAGGAGGAACATCAGCACCTGATGAACCAGAAGGAGGTTTTCTAGGAGGTACTGCTGCTCCACCACCACCTACATCTACTTTGTTTACATTTAACTGATTCTCAGCATCCCAATAAATATTTACCTTATGAAGACGTTTACCTTTACCTGCTCTAACTCCTCCCTGATGGGTTAAACCACCGTAACCTAGTTTTTGTAACTCAGAATTAAGGTCGTCAATAATTTCAGTAGCTTCATATATCGGTCTATCTAGTCTTGCAACTTCATCTTTAAGCTCACTAATTAAATCTGCATAACTAGCTGTTTTACTTCTTTCCCAAAAATCTAATGTTTCTCCATAATCTCTATCTTCAAGTGCTTCTCTTATAGTTTTAGTTTCAGGACTTGTATCAGTCCAAGAAATCTGATTATCTGCATCAAAGAATTTAACTGGTTGTTTTTCTGTAAGTTTATAAACTACTGGTTTAAATTCTTTTGCTTTAGGAGGATTAACTGCTAATTCATCTAAACGATCTGCAAGCTTATTGAAATTATCAACATTAGTTCTTCTGCCACTTGAATATGGATTATCTATAGGAAATTGTCTTGCTTGTTTTGCTAAATCTCTTAAGCGATCAGGAGAAGGAACTTCTATTCCAGGGTTTAATAATTGAGAGTATTCTTCACTTGTAGCATTTGTTGATTTTGACAAATCGCTGTCTAACCCATAAGGCATATCAAATCTTCTTGTAATACCTGGAGCTAAAGGAATGTCTGGTTTTAAAACTTGTTTCTTTCCTTTCTTTTGATATTTACCTGCTGTAGTTAAATCATCAGTTGTATAGAAACCATTACCAAGTAAATTACCGTCAGTAATGTTTTCACCAGACTCTACGCTAGTTACTTTTCCATCAGGAATTTCTTTAGCAGTACCATGATAGAACTCACCTTTACCTCTGGTATCTGTTGTTAAATCTAACTTTATAGGTTGTGTTTCTGATACTGGTTTATCAGGAATTATTTCATCACCAAGGTTGTCAATATTATCGCTTGTTGCATGAACAAGTCTTGTATTCTCATCATTCATCAATCTCTTTAATATTCTTTCTTGTACTGCTTTAGGTGCTTTCTTTAATTGTTTTAGACCTAGAGCTACACCAGTAACAGTTTCACCTAATAAAGCTCCACCACCAGTTTGTCTTAATCTTGCTTCTGCTACTCCTATTTCTTCTTCTGTTTTTGCTTTTAATATTTCTGTTACTGGAGAAGCTAACCAAGGAACCTTATCCAACATATTGAATAAATTTTCTTCATAAGGATCTTGAACAACTGCATCAGTAACTGCACCAGCAAGTAAATTTCTAGCCCAAGGATTTGTTATTGCTTTTCTAGTAACACCACCAACTAAACCCATAGGCAATAAAAACTGTGTTATTGCTTGTGGAACTGTGTATGTCCAATCTTCTTTATCTCCTTCGACTTCAAGACCAAGTTTTCCTATATCAATTAAATCGTTATTGTCGTAAGGGTTTCCAGCAAAGTAATCATATATATCATCACCAAACTCTACTGCTTCATTAACAGCTTTTATAGGACCACTAATAGCTCCTCTAAGGACTTTACTAGCTGTTGTTTGTTTAATTCTGTCACCAGCTTCTTTAGCTTGCTGACGATATTCATCACCAGCTTCTTGTCTTTGATTGTAAAAATCAACTGTTTTCTCTATTAGGTTTTTGTCAGCCATGATGAATTAATTAGAAGAGAGCAGGTTTTGTTTTGGCACTTTTGATGATGTTTAGTATCTTCTTAACATAGTTTGGATCAGTGGCATAACCATTAGATTTTAAAAGTTTAACGGCTTCTTCAACAGTTGAACTGGTTGAAATACCCTTTCTATCTTTGTAGTTATCATTCCACTGTTCTTTGTAATGCAAAAGCATATCTTTCAAGGAATCAAAATCTTTAAAGTAATCTTTGACTACTACTTCTTTTCCATCTATTACTTCTTTTGTTTGAACTAAGGTTGCTTTACCATCAGCTATTTCCTGTTTCGTTGCCTTAATACCTAAATAATTGTTTTTACCTGATGCTTTTTTTCCATGATCTGATTCTAAGCTGAACTGTGCAGCTACTACTTCAGGAAATTTAATTCCTAGGTTTTTTGCTAATTTATAAATAGTTGGAAAATTGTTTTCCATTCTTTCTACACCATTACCAGTAGTTATAATTTGTGGTTCTTCTATCATTAATTCTCCTCGTTCTTGTGCTTCTTCTAATGTGCCAGCTGCTGCTGGTCTCGTACCTGTAAGAACGTTAGCAAGTTGATTGACTGTATCTATTACTGGATTAGAACTTTGATCACCTAAAGGAGAAACATCAGGTACTCCTTCTAGCTTTTCATCTTCTTGATCATTTTCATCTTGATCTAAACCAAGTGGATTATTTAATTCGTCTAATAACTGCTGATCATATTGGTCTCTTAGTTTAGTATATTCATTAAATATTTCTTCTTGACTAGCATCTGGATTGCTAAATTTCCAACGTCTAAAACTATCAGAAAATAAATTTTTATATTTACCTTCAATTTTTGCTCCTTGTCCTGTCACTTGACCCATAATATTAAATGTACTTTTACCTGCTCTTAATCTTGAATTTACTAAACCGTTAAATTCTGAGATGTATTTATTGACTTCAGTAAATTCTCCATTACCTACCTGATTTGCATACTTTATTAAGTCACCAAATAGTTTTACATTTGATGCTGTCTTAGGTGTTCTTGAATCTTGAAACCAATTTAAAGCTGCTGTTGCTGCATCTCCTTCTGAATCAAAATCACCATCTATAATTGTTTTTTGTAATTCTGCATAACGTTCTCTTGTGTCACCATCTAAAGCAATTTGATTTGTTGCTAATTTTGATGCTTTATCTGGTTGCCTAAGCATTAAATCATCTATGATTTGATTTGCATTAGCGTCACCATTTTCTAAAGCTTGGGCATATTTTTGTAAGCTATCTACTACATCTTGATCTTTGGCTCTTTTCTCTTCTAAATCTTTAGTCTTTTGATTTTGATAAGCAACTTGAGAAGCTCTTCTTGTTATTTGATTTTCTTTTCCTTTAAAATCTGGATGGTTTTTTAATGTAAGGTTTCCATTTGGTCCATAAGGAAATAAACCTGCTTTATCCAAAATCTGTACTACACGTTCTTCATCTCCTGCAAGAGCAGCAGCTTCTGCTTCATCAGAAAGAGCATTAACTATTGATTTATTTATATCTCCTAAGTCCTTACCACTTATGCCTAAATCATTAATACTAGTATCAAATCCTTCTATAAGAGTTTTAGCTGTTAAAGGATCTTGAATAGTGACTACTTGAGTAACAAGAGGGGCTGTTAATGATTTCAATTGTTCAAATTTATATTCCTTATGTTTTGTAATATGATTACTAGTAATTGCACTTGTACCAGTAGCTAATTTTGGTAAAAAATATTCATTAACATAAGTAGGATTAATATCACTTAATTGGTTAACAACTTCATTTTTTTGTTCTTCTAACCAGCCTTGAAATTCAGGAGATTCAAAAGAATAAGCTGTTAAAGGTTTATCATTAATTCTTGTAGTTGAATAACTAGTTGATAATTTACTTGCAACATTATTACCTAAAATATTTGCTTTTGTTTTTTGATAAGCACGATCAGCAAAAATACTTCCACCTATTAATTGTCTAGCAGCATCATCACCATCTTTTTTTCTTATTGACTTAGTAATACCTTTAAATCCTTTAACAGAATCTTCTATGGCTAATTCCATCCCTTCTGCTTTTTCTGCTTCAATTGCTTCATCCATCTTGTTGTCAAGAAAAGCTTCAAGACCAGGATTAACAGCTTTTAAAGCTCTTGCTAAAACATCTAAGTCAGTAGGAGGTGCAACACTAACAGGTGGTACAAATGTATCTACTGGTGCTGCTTGTGGTCGAAAACTGTTAGTCATTAGGCTTGACCTCTGAGACCGTAGTAACTAGAAATACCGCTACCAAGTGTACTTAGAGCAACATCTAACGGTCCTCTTCTCATTCCTAGTGCTTGATTACGTGTGTTTTCAGCTTCAACACGTCTTCTTTTTCGTTTAGCGTCTAAGCCTAAAGTATTCCTTCTATATTGTTGAACTGTTGAAGCTAATGTTTGATTTAATAAATTACTAGCTTCACCTGTTTGTCTTTCTACATCACCTAACAACATATCAATTGTTAATCCTGCTCTTTCACTAGCTCTTACTTCTCCTGCTGCTTGTGCTCCTCGTCTAGCTAAGGCTAATTGTTCTTGTGCGTTTGCTTTTCTTTCTTCTTTAAGTCTAGCTGCAAGTCCTTCTTGTTCTAAAGCTAAAGCAGCGTCAGCAGCTTCAGCCTGTTGCTTGGCTTGTTTTCCAAAAGATTGAGCTTGTCTATTTAACCTTCTTGTATCTATAACTTGTTTTGTTCCAGTAAGAAGTACATCTGCAACAAGAGCATTAGTAGCTGCTGTACCTAAACCTAAACCACTTAAAAAACTTGTTCCAAATAAACCTCCTGACCCAGCAGCAGCACCTCCAGCAGCAGCACCTCCACCTCCAGCAGCCAGCAAACCCAGAGCAACACACATTTAGACGATCCTCACAAACTCATAGAACGGTTTTTTTAGGTGGCCGTATTCAGGGTGCAACTTAATAAACGTAAACCCTAAAGCCTTTAACCATTTGATAGCAGAAGTATTCTCCGCATATACATAATTATATAAGACGTTATAAGTTTTCAATAGCTTGTCTACTTCTTCCTTTCCTTTTTTAATCAGGTCAACCCTATAACTTCTTTTGCTTGTTAGTTCATCTGTACCAACCATCCATACTGTTCCATCGCTGCAAACACCAGATAAACCCATTGCTTGATCTTCTTCGTTAGCAATAGCAAAGTTTTTTTCTGTTGATAAATAAGTAAGCCTGACTGCTTCTTCTGGTTGATAACCTGTTTGATACCAAGCTTCTATTTTATCTAAAATTCTTAAATGGTTACAGACATAAGTAAGGTCAGATAAATTAGATTTTCTTATCGTGAATCCCATTAAAGTCTTTTAGATCTTGAGTGGTACATTGCTTCATATTCTGCACTAACAAAACCAGCAGAGAAGACAGAATCAGTATGTACAAGAATACTAACTCGATCTGCTTTAGACATTACAGGGAATTTATAAACTCCTGTTTCTAATGGATTAATAAAGACACCTGCATTATCACCTCTCCAAATAACGTTAGTATCTTCTGATTGACCTGTTCCTATTTCGTTATCAATGAATGGGTAAACATAATCTTCGTTTGTATTTGCGTCAGTTGTAATCGTTACATCTATATTTGCTGTTGCACAATCTGCTAAAAATTTATTATATGAGGCCTGAACAGTACTTAAAGTCATACTTCCAGAAACATCTACCCATAAAGTAATTTCAGTTCCTGCTCCATATTGACTCATTTCTGTCAAAGCAAACCAGTCTGAAGTAGAACTTGTGGAACCATTGTCTCTATTAACAGCTGTCTTTGTATAATCTTGAGGATTGATAGTTGGATGTTTAACAGCAGCTGTACTATTACCTTCTCCTACTGGGACAAGAATATAGAAAGGTCTATCAGGCCATTTATTTCTAAAACTTTCCCAACTATTATTAATAGTTGTTTGAGTAGGACTAGTTTCATCAATCACTGCAACACATGGAATTGCTGTTGTATTAATGTCTGTTTCTACTTGGTTAACAAATTCTCCTGCACTATTCAACTTTACAATTTGACTACCTAAGAACTTATTAGTAGAAGTTGCTCCTAATTTATTAAAGTTAAATTTATAACTAAAAATGTTTCCTTCTGGCATAACTTCTACACCAAAAGATCCTGTATTTTCATAGTTCAAATAGAAATAACGCATCTGAACTCTTGAGCTTAAAATAGGAGCGTTTGTGCTTTTATCTATAAGTTTTTGTTGAGAAAATACATAACTAGATAAGAAAGGATAACCCATCAACAGTTTTGAATTACGGTAATCTCCTTCTGCTGTTACTGTTTGAGTAGTGCCTGCATTAGCAGTAGTAACTTTAGAAGTGGGGACAGATTGAAATGGTTGTAAGGTTTTTGTATCTCCTTTGAGATTTACATAAGTACTGGTTTCTGTTGAATATGCAGTTGAATGAGACGCTGCTAAATCAGTTTCTTGTTTGCAATATCTACCAATAATTGTGGGTGTTTCTCTTAATTTATAAGGAAAAGTAAAAGTACTAAGTTTAGTAGTTGAATCATAAGCAATAGAAAATCCTGTTGTTGATTCATTTATTTTGTCATCTAAATGTGCTTCAACAGGTAATTGAATTACATCACCAGAAGCATGTTCCATTGAATAATCATCTTCAAATGGCAGCTTAACTAAAACTGTTTGATTAGTTTCTTCAATGACTAAATATAAATCAGTATCAACAAAATCAACATTAAGTATTTTAGTTGAGGCATTTCCTATACTTATTTCTGACCATGAATTTAAAACTTTTTGAGAATCATCACCATATAACCAACGGTTTATATATAAATTCTTTTCACTAGATTCAGGTGTTGTAATCCCTGTGCTATCAGGTAATAAGACAAGTAGATTTTTAGTATCTAATGCTGTTAATTTTAAAATATCACCTGGAATATATCTTGGTATGTGAATTGTAATATCACTAGCATCTTTTATATTAACTCCTGGTTGTGTTATATATTCTCTTACTCCAGAATAAACACCTTTCTTGGTCATAAAATAGATACTATTTCCAACACTAATAGGATTAGGTTTTGTATTACTTTCAAATGCTGTAGATACAAGTATATTTGCAGTCTTAGGAGTTAATGAATCATCAGAAGCACTTAATACAAATTGAGTATTTTCAGAAAAAATTATTAGTTGTTCTCCCATCGGTACTGCATGTTTTAATATAGATACTTTTGTATTAGAAGCTGCTACATCAATAGGGTCACTATCAATAACTGTCGTTACAGTTTCAGGAAAGAAATTAAAATACTCTCCAACTCTTGAAAGAATTACATCATCATCAGCAAGAAAACCTAATCTATTTCTAAAGAAGAAAATGTTATTTATTTTATGACCTACAAAAGAAGGATTAGGTGCAGTATCTAAATCACCAACAGTTCTATCATTCCATTTAGGTAAAGTTTCTGTATTTGCTTTTCCAAAAATTACATTTTGATTTGAACTGAAATTTCCATCACTTACTGTGTAATTAAAAGTATTTGCATCAGTAACTGTAACAGCAGTAATACCACTAGTAGCATTACCAGAAGTAAATTTTAAATCTAAAATATCTCCTGTTGAGAAGCCATGATCAGTAGAAGTAACTGTTACAACATAATTTGCTTGTGTATATGTTCCTGTTTTAGTGTAAAGAGCATAAGTACCTCCATCTGCTTGTGCAAAAGCAAAACGACCATCTGCTTTCCTTATTAAGACATGAGGTGTTGTTGAGTAATCATATTTGAATTGTATTCCTGGTTTTAAAGTTTCTTCCCACTGTCCTTGTTCAAAAGTACCACCGTTGTTTGTTACAAATTTAACGTAATGATTGTCAAATTTTGTACTATCACTTCCTTTAACTTCAACAACAAAGTTATTAGGAGCAACAACAGGAAGATCAGTAAAGTTTTGAATAGACTTCTTAACTAATGTTATCTGTGTGTTACCTTGGGTGTCTTTAGCATCAATAGTAAAGTCAGTATTATCATCTTTTTTTATCCATAGAATAGGTCCATTTTGTTGAATAGTAAAACCAGATAAAGCACTTCCACTACTAGGGCTTTCACTGTTTTGACCTAATAGTTTATCTTTTATTTTTGTTCCTACTGTTGTTGTACTTAACGGATCATCATTGGTTGTAGCATGTGTTGCTACTGTGCTATCTACTGTAATTGTGTAATCAGTTTTATCTGAAACTTGATTAAAGAATATTAATGCTCCATTGTTAAGGCCAGGACTTACATCAGCAGCCATTGCTACTGTTTTAATTGTATTTAAAACAAACGTATAGTCAGCGACACTAACACTTTTTATTTGTTCTTTTTCTTTTCCTGAGTCTGTATCTAAATAAGTCTGACTACCATCCAGTATATCAATACCTTTTTCTGCTCCAGTTTTAGCATCAAATACTTTCATTGTTTGATCACCAAAAACTGCTATATAACTTTCAGTTTTATCTCTGTAAATCGTTTGTATATGTACATTACCCATCGCAGATGATTGTAATGTTGCTATATATTGTGTCCCTGATCTTCTTTTTAATCCTTCAGCAGGACTACTAAGAAAGTTTTCTTGAGCTAATGCATGGTCTGATTTCTTTTGTGCTTCAGCAGCTTGTGATACTCCTCTTAAAAGAGTAGGAATAGATTGAGAAATAAGAGGCATAATTAACGAATTAAAGCATTAGCTGGTGAATACGTATTAAAGACAGTAGTAGAAGCAGGATCACCTCTTAAAATATTATGATCTGCATTTGAATAATCTGTTTCCATTAATATTGCTCTTGCTCTTATTTCATCTTGTTGGGTATAACTTCTTAAACCGTCATCACCTATTGTTCTATCAGCAAAAACTCTGGCAGCTTTAATCATTACATAACGTCTAGCTGGTTCAGGTATGTCATTAAAAGGTCTGTAGTAAAGAACTGTACAGACTAAATCTTCATCAAATATATATGTATGTTTTTTACGGTCATATAGTTTTAATCCAACTTGTACAGCATCAATTGAAGGGTGATCTTGAAGACTGGGATCAACTCTTAATACGTTACTAGCTAAAGCAATTTCATTTGTATCGCCTCTAGTTAAGGTTAAATCTATTTCTGTATTGAAGTGCCATCCTTCTGATTGAACATCTTTATTAACTTCTTTCAAAGTTTCTTGTGCCATCAATGCATCAACAGGTAAAGCACCAGTCAATTTATTAATAGGAGATTCACCAATGGTACGAAGCATTGTATTAACTGCTTCTAACTCTGTTGTTGCTGTAGCCATACTTAATACCTAAAGAAAAAAGAAGAGTACCAACCCATCCCAGATTGATACTCTTCGCATGTGGTTAAGATGCAGACAATTTAATTGTAGCTGCTGCTTCTGGTCTTAGGATTCCATGACCAAGTGCATATTTTGCAACCATCAATGTACCTTGATACATAATTCCATAGTCACTTCCACTGATTTCAGTAGTCATGTCCATGAGTTTCACTGTACCAACTGCTGACTTATGGAAGACTAAACCAATAGTCTTACTATCGTCACCAGCATAGGTGTTATTAGATCCACCTAATTCATTAGCATCAGCTCCACCTGGAGGTTTGTTCTCCTGTGAAATGTTGTTGCTCATGATCACAGGCATACCTGCAATCTGCTGAACACGACCTGACGCAAATGAACCATTACCACCTGGGTTGAAATCAGTATCGATAGTACGAGTAGCTGATTCAGGTAATTTGTAATATTCCGCTGGAGGAAGTACAACAAATCTGTCTGTAGGAGGAATGTCTCGCTCGTCAAATGTTTGAGCGATATCATAGATAGCTGCTGCTAACTCATCACCAGTAACATCTGAAGATGCAGTATTACCGTTAGCAAGAGTTAGAACAGTACCACCATTACCACCAGAGATAGTTGCTGAAGCTCTTGAAGCATTAGCAATTACCTTGGCAACGTTTTGGTCATACCTTCGAGCAAGAGCCTTTCCTAACTCTTGAGCATAGGTAGCTCTTACGTCGTAATGGTTCTTAAGCTCATCTAAATCTGTGATGAAAGCTTGAGAAATTAGTAGATCATCAATAGAGATAATCTTTTCGTTTGCCTTGATTTGGTTAGCACCAACCAGCGGTGTACCTACTGTGTGATACGCAGCTGTTGCTGTACCTAAGACTGGAAATTGGGCTGATTTACCTGAAGTGATAGTCCTAACAGTTTGCATTCTCTCGTTGAACACATTGTTCTCTGAGAACGCAGTCAGAACCTCGCCACTAAAAACCTTTAAGAAAAGGGCGTCGTAGCCAGTACCGCTATTGTTAACCAGACCAAGGCGTGAAACTGTGGCGTTAGCCATAATTTGTTCCTTGTGTTAATTAATAATTGATTAGCACTTCAACTGCCTTTCCTTTCTCAAGGTGTTATCCCTCGCAAGGGGCAACTTAATATTGAGAAAAACTTAGAAGTAATTGAATAATAACAGTTATTTAACTTTTTATCTAAGGGCTGAATTGTCAACTGTATCTTTGTTTTGTCTTTTTTTATTCCAAGCATTTACCTGTGCTGCTGTAACACCTGATGGTAAATAAGTTTCATCACCACCTGAACTTATAAAGGCTTGAGCCTTCATTCTTTCTGCTCTGCCGCTAGGTTCCCACGGACCTTTGTTCTTTTTCTTTTTAAACTTTGAAAGTAAACCCATAATTGTTACCTCTTAGTAGAAAAGACATCGCTATCAGCCATACGAGCATAGACATTCTCTGTATAAGTAACATCTTTTCCATATCTAGGATCTTTCATAGCAGCTTGTACTTCAGCAGAAGATCTAAATGGTGTTACACCACCTTGACCAGACTTACCACTTACTAAATCAGGTTCAGTTCCCATAGCATTTTTATATTGTGAATAAAGACCTTGTACTCCCCACTTTATAGCGGAAGCATTTCCTTGCTCTAATAAAGAATTGAAATCATTTAAGTCTGACTCTGGTAAATTCTGAGTAGCCCAAGATTGAAGCTTGGTATATTCAGCATCACCACCAATAGAATCTTTAATAGATTGAATTTGTTGACTAGCAATAGCAGCAGCTCCTTCAGCATTACCTCTTAGTCCATTGAGATAAGTGTCAATAATAGTTTTAGAAAAACCTGCTTCTCCTAATTTGGAATAATCATCTTCTGATATCTCACTAGTTTCTTGGAAACGTTTAGAAATATCTTGGACATCAATTCCAACTTCTTCTAATACTTCAGCTAAGCCTTCACCATAAAATTCCTTAGCATCAAATTCTGATTCTTCTTCAGTTGTTTCTTCTGTTGAAGCTTCAGTTTCTGATTCAGTAGTCTCTTCTTTTTGACCTAGTTTTCCTTCTAATTCTTTATAAGAAGCAGCAAGATCATCTACTGATTTAAACTTACCAAGAATAAGACCATCATCATCAGTCTCATTTTTAGCAAGAGTTTCTAAATCCTCCCTAGACATAGGAGGAGTTTCCTGTGTAGCTACTTGTGATTCAGCCATAAATTAACCTTTAGAAGTTGAGATTGTGTTTCCTTTTCTAGTCTTGTATTCGATCTTTTGTGGTGTATCAGTATTAGGTTCAGGAGAAAGTCTACTGACTACAGCATTAGCTGAAGTATCTTCTACTGCTTTTGGTGTTTCTACCTTTGGTGCTTCCACTTTAGGTGTTTCAACCTTTGGTGTTTCAACTGGTTTAGTTGGTTCAGACGGCTTCTGGGTTGGCATCGGTTTGCTCCGTTAGTTGTTGTGCTTGGGCATTGTTTTTAGGATCTAATAAAGGAGACCCTAAAGCAGCTGGCCCAAGATGTTGGATCAGCTGTTGTTGTTGTTGAGCTTGTAGCTCTTGTGCAATTTCTTCCTGGGACTTAACTAGGTTAGCTGTATCTATACCAATTGAGTTAGCTAATCTCTTAATTGCCTCATCTAAATTCATATATTGGCGCATAACATCTGGACCTAAAGCCTGAGAAATAGTACCAATAAATTCTACTAACTTAGCTCTATCATTACCTCTACCAAGACCTTGAAGACCAGTGACTATCTTAGGTTTAACTATCTTTTCTGGAAGTTTAGGAGCCTTACCACTACGAGTAAGCATGTGCATTCTTCTCTTTAAATATGGCAGCTGAAACTCTTGAGTCAGTATTGAATATATTCCTCCTAAACTATTTTCTAATTCATTTGCCATGATAGAAACTTCTGCTGCTGTTACTCTTTCAGCATCTCTTTGTACTGACCTAGCCATTAAGAAAGCATATTCAAGACGGCTTTCTATACGTTGAATAGCAGAGAAACTAACCTGGAAGTCAGCACCTTTATTTACTTGCAGAACAGAAACATCATTAGCAGAACCTTCACGTATTGCACCATTAGGGGCCTTGGCTAAGGTTGCAGCTCTAGTAACACCATTAGGATTAACAAGGAATAATGTCTTAGCACTAGCAGCAGCACCTTCAATGATGGCTTGCATTAAAGACTCAAGACTAATTAAATCGCCTTTATACTCAGTGACATATCCATCTCCATAATCAACTCCATCTCTTCTAGTCCATCTAAGACAGATCCAAGGAGATACATCAACTTTTGATTTACCGTCAGTACCAGGAATCCTTTCCCCTTTGCATTCTTGGAACCAAGTAAACTCATCACCATATCTTTTGATACATGTATAGATATCTAAATCTTCGTCATAATCTTTAGCGTCATAATTATCTTTCTTTTTAATTTGTTCTAAAAATTTATCTGGTAAAGCTTGAGGATGAACTGTCTCCTTTGTAATGATTTCTAAGATGTTACCAACATCATCTCTTTTACAGACATATCTATCTAAGTGGTAAACCTTTAAACCTTTGTCAGTTAAATAAAGAAGAACGTTACCACCAACTATTAAATGCTTAAGGGCTTCAAACATAGCAACCCTGTCATTAGATATTTCTATCTCATTCATCAATGCACTTTCTATACTCTTTAACCCTTTATCTATTTCAGTTTCTAATCCTTCCTGTCCTTCTTGAAGCAAAGCAAGCTTATCAATACTTAACTTGAAGAAGGGAGTAGAAGGAGGTAGCAAAGCAATTAAGAGCTTCGATGCTAAAGAATTAGTACCTCTAGCTCCTACTGCTTGGAAGGGAGTTTTTATCTTTGCGTGTTTACCTACAGTTGATTCCGGTATTAAAGAAGGAATCGTTAATTTAGAAGCATCTTTTGCTTCCCTTTCATAGGGAGCACGATCACTTACTAACTGTTCATATCGACCAGCAGCTGTTTGACCTATAGCAAGATCCATGATTAATAATCAATTCTAAGATTACCAGCTTTTAATGGAATTCTTAGTGAATTTGTGCTTGAACTTCCACCACCACCAGAAGAAAGTGATTTTCTCCTACGACCTTTTCTGTTTCTACCAGTAGTTAAAGCACTTGCTGTTTTCTCTGGAGCAGGAGCAATTGGCCTTGGTGGTGGAATCTTTGGAATCTTTTGTCTTCTTAAACACATTAGATTTGATGCTCCAAAACGTTAGTTAACATGTTATCCCTTTGTCGCTGTTGTTGTTCAATCAAGTAATCAACAACAGATCTTTGACCTGCCCTAAACCAAATCTCTCTATCAGATAAAGATAAGTCTGGGTGTCTTTGTGGGTAATGACTGTCAAGAGCTTTAAGCAACTCGTCAGTTAATACAGGGAAAGGGATGTGTTCAGATTTATTGTAGTCCACTTTAAGAAAGAGAGTATAGCAGAAATAAAATAATCAATCTTCTGTTGCCATCAAATATTCTATATACATTTTAGCTTTTCTCAAATCTTCCTTACCTCCTTTCTTGTACCAACGTGAAATGTATTTAATAACATTGCCTTCACAGTACCCCATATTATTTTTCAATATGTATTCAATTGGTGGGATAGGGAAGTTGTAATGTTCAGGTTTAGTTACGGGGTCCATAGTTCTACCTCTTTAGTTTTGTAGTTGAAATCTCCTTCTCGAAGAATGCGAGAAAGACGAGCTGTTAATAATGCATCAGTAAAAGATTGTTTCTTTTTTTCATATGCCTTTACTACTTTGTCCCACATATCAGACAAAGTTTTTGCATCACCTAAAATCTTATCTGCTGTAACAGGACCACAACCAATTAGTCCTTTGAAGTTATCTGTAGTATCTCCAGTTAAAGCTTGAAGCATCCAGTTTCTATCAGCTTTCTTCTTGGTTATTAGTTCCATATCATCACTAGCAATAAGAGTACAAGGAACAGTTTTCATATCTTTATCAGGAGAAACAACAATAGAATTTGAATATCTTTTAGATGTAGCAAGAAGACCTAATACATCATCACCTTCTAAACCTGTATAAGAAACTGACTCATATCTCTGTGAGATCTGTTCAATCATTGCGTATAAAGCTAATGGTTTACGTTTGTTTTTTCTATTGGCTTTGTAGTCAGGAAATATCTCATGTCTAAATGTTGGGTACTCAGTAAAGCACATGACCACATCAGTTTTATCATCAGCAATGGTTTGGTAATACTCAATTCGACTATCAATCATTTCATGTATATCTCTTTCATCACAGTGAAGAGTATGTAGGTGGTCATCCCACTTAATATCTTGCTCGCAACTGCAACAAGAAGAATAAATTAACCAGTCAGCATCAATTAATAAGGTCATGGTTAAGAACCAAAATAGGTGGACATAGGAATAGAAAGACGACCAGTGTTTTCGTCATACAGAAGCTTATCTATCGGTCCCGTACTTCCTGTATGTCTGTTCTTGAGAATCCTTAGTTGCATTTCAGATCTTTCAGCAGGGTCTCCTTGTTGATTTCTTTCTGCCGAAATACATAAATCTGACAACTGTAGTATTGCTGAACTTCCTCTTAAATCTGAGGTAGAAACCTGTGATCCTTGCTCATGGGAAACACCTTGCGGTCTTCTTAAATGAGAGACAAGAATGATAGCAACACCAGTACTTTCAACTACCTGTCTAAGTTTTGTACAAGTAATATCAATAGCTCTTCTCTCATCTACATCAGCTAATCCAGAGATGACAATAGTTAGATGGTCAAGAATAACTACATCAACTCCTTCTGCTGTAGCCATGTATTGAATTTGTTCTATCAACCTATCTGGTTCCATTGAACCGAAATGGTCATAAAGGAATAATTTTTCTGTACCAAATAATTTATCAAAGGCTGATTTTAATCCTTCTACTTCTTCTATCTGTTCTTCTAAATGCAGTGGCTTATTAAGTTCTATTCCCAAGATGCCTTGCATAGTTCTTTGTACTGACTCTTCTAAAGCAATGTATCCAACAGTCAATTTATTCTTTAAAAAATGATGGGCTAACTCTCTACACAAACTTGATTTCCCTGTTCCTGATCCAGCGCAAATCGTAATCATTTGGGATTTACGAAAACCCCTAGTGAATTGATCCAGCATTGGATAAGGAAAAGGACAAACAGAACTTGCTCCTTCTTTAGTTAGTTCTTCCCATAAATCATTTGCATTTAAGATTGAATCCGGTCTAACAGGTGTTGCTTTCCACAGCAGACTTTTAAGTTCTTCTCCTTCACCTGCGAGGAGCATTTCATTAGCATCTTTTCTTGGTAATCGGCATATAGCTGCTTTTCCAGCAGGTAATATTTCAATTGCTTTCTCTGCTGCTTGGATACCAGGTTCATCTGAATCGAAGCATAGAACAATCTTGGAGAATTGATTTAGCCATTTTAAATTTGCAGCTAAATACTTATTAGCAGACTGAGCACCAGATGGTAGAGAAACTACAGGAAATTTGTTGCCTTGTACCTGTGAAATAGACATAGCATCTATCTCTCCTTCAGTAATTACAGCAAAAATATTTCCGTAACTACCGTGTTGACGCCATAGTTTTTGCCCCCATAACTGTACATTTTTACAGTCACCTACCCATATAAATTTCTTATCTTTAAACCTTATATGTTGTGCTGATTGTCTACCTAGTTGATCTTCATAAGTAGCTACTTGTACAGGAGAGCCATTGTAATCAGCTATTCCATAGTTAAAAAACTTGGCAGTTTCTTCTGTAATACCACGCTTGGGAAGTTCTTTTGGCGTGACGAATTTTATTAATGGTGGTGTCACTGGTGTAGAGGAGTAATAAGATTTACGTTTGTGTTTTGTTTCAGTAGGAGCAGGCACTCTGTAACTACAGCCAAAGCAAAAAGCATGACCGTCTGAATAGACAGCAAGATTGTCTTTGCTGCCACAGTTAGGACATGGGCTTTTCTTGACGTACTTGTTGTTTTCTGTCATTAGCTTTCCAATGTTCGATTAGGTCTTGTAGTTCTTTAATTCTTTTTTCTGCATACTCAATGCGTTGTTTGTTATTCATTAGTACCAATCAGCAGGAATTGTTTTGTGACACCAGAGAAACCCATTCTTAGTAGCCCATTGACCATAAGAAAGGCTTCTCTTTTTGCCACGACTTAGTTTTGTCTTTGCGTTCTGAAAGCAGAAACGTATATCTAAACTGGGATTTGCCTCCTTAACCGCAAGCATTTTCCTTCGGTCTTCTTTAGATAAATAACCTTTGGTTTCAATGATGATCCCATTGCTAAGGATAAAGTCAGGGCAGTAGCTGCAACTGAGAATGTACTTAAGATCAAGGGATTCATAACTAAAGGCAACTTTGTTTTTGTATAGGGTAGCGGCAATTCCAGCTTCGAATTTACTTCTGTACTTTTGTTTAGAACTCGTCTGCTGCAACTGTTGAGGCTGGCATTGGACACTCTTGGCTTGGCTCCTTTGGCTCTTCTGTTTGAAAGCCATATCCAGTTGCACTCCTTGAGTATTCAACATGGTTTTTAATCATTACTGCTTCAGGTTGTATCTTTATTCCAACTCCAAAAGCAGGAGTTTCCCAACCGCTACAACGTAGGTTGACTTGTCCTGTAGTACCTGGACCACATTTGTTAACAACAACCTTCTGACTGTCAGACATCACAGAACCATCAGCATTAAATAATGTTGGTGGTCTGTTCTTCCACTGAGTACCATCAGGTCTTGCACCACCTACCTTCATCTTTGCTCTGACTTTAAAATAACCTTTGGTTTCTCCTCCATCAGTTACTTCTTCAAAGCCCCAAGGCAAGGCAGCAAGTTTAAATTTCTTACTTGGATTAGCAGTTTTTAGTTGTGCCTTCCATCTATCAAGAAGACCAGTTAATTGCTCTTCAAGTTCCTGTGATTCTTCTGGATCTATTAAGCAAGTAATTCTCCATTCACCCATAGGATCAAACTTAGTGTCTGGTTCTACAAGCCATGCAAATTGAAACTTACAAATTGGTGTGGTGACGTTTAGAATTTCAGATTTGAGATTCATTTGTGTAAATCAGTTAGTGGATCTGTTGTAATCACTTGAAAACCATACGGTCATCATGTGCGTATGTAATCTTACTCCTCATTTATCCCTTGTCACTCATTCATCAACTAAATACATAAGGAGCTGACATAACTTCTTTAATATCAAAGTCTCCCATTTCTAATGGTGCTGGTAATTTACTTGGATCATCTAACTGAGTAGAAGCTTGATCATATAAATCATTTAATACATTATTCTGATAAATCTCTACAAAACTTTCCTTAGCACAAGCAACAAAGTCTTCTATTTGTCCTGCTACTGCTCCGTAACAATCATGGATAGTACAAACCTGATCTATCCCCCTCCTCTTTGCCTTCTCTAAAGCTAGGTGAACATTGGCAGCATCCATGCTATGCACGAAATTAGCTGGAAAACTTTGTACTGATCTTCTTTTATCTATTTCATCTAAATCTTCTAATAGTGTCAGTCTTATAGTGCTATGCCCCATTTGAGTTTTAATCTTTTTACTAAAAGTTTTTTGATAACTTTGCTTAACTAAAAAATTAGAGGGAGTTAACCATTCAATTTGTTTCTCTTCTCTTGTAAAACATCTACCTAATTTAGTTAAATAAGACATAACTTCAGTAGAAGAAGGACATACATCTGCAACTGATTGTTTAATCATTTCTGCTAGGTAATGGTAATGCTTAAATGTCTGAGTACCCCAAGGAACTTCTATGTTATGTTTAACTAAATACTCCTTCAAACACAAGGCTATACCATAGATTGTGCCTGAATAAGGTATCATCATAATTGGTTTCTTTATTAGTTTCCTTGTTATAAATTCTTTATGATCAAACCAATCTTTTGCATATGGTCTTTCATCATTTGATAGATTAAATATTAAATTAGTTCTTATATTTTCATATAAATCTTGTGGTTCTTCTGACTTACATAAGTTAACTGAACTAGCAAGATGTTTATCTAAAACCATTGCTGCAAAATGTTGATATCCATTATTAGTTCCATCAAGCATGACTGGATGATGACTAATAAATCCATATCCCTGTTCATCTAATCCATTCATGTCTAAGCACCAACTAAGAAATTGCCAAGGCTCTTCTGCTTTACTCCATAAACTCACATAACTCTCAGGATTACCTGCAATATTCCTAGCCATATGGATACCTTCATTATTAGCCCATTCAATTCTTTCCTTATAACTGGCTTTAGTCATGCCCCAATGATTTGCACCGGCAATACAAAGCCAATTTCTATCTTGTTCATTTCTAATGGGAGCACCTTTTTTAAATTGATGTAATCCTCTAGTTAAATCTGTTCCCTGTGGATTAAACGACCCAGATACTGCATACAAACGACCAGTAAAATCTGCCTGATGTACGTGGAAGAATGACTTAGAACGATAGTATTCAGCAGTATCTAAAATAGTTAAACACTGATATCTCTTAGCTCTGTTATGTGCATTGGTGTCATGTGTAATTGATGTTTCTCTTTTCCATTTATTACGAGCATCATCATTTGTATTTATGTCAAATGGTTTAGGAGGTATAGGCAATGGTTCTGCATCTATCAAACCACCAACTTCTGTATTTGTATTCCAGCAATAGTTAGCAGATTCTAAGACAACATCATTAATTCCATACTCAGTACCTTGTAAAGCATTTAATGCAACATAAAAAACTTCTGGGTTTTCATCATCAAACTCTTTTGAATAATCATTCCCCTTTGTCTTAACTGCTTTTATATTGCTTAGTCTTTCTGTATAAAATCCACCATCAGCAAAGTTAGACCAGTTCTTAGGTTGAATAAGACAAGGCATTAGCAATGGATAAGCAGCTAATCTATTAGTTTTTTGTCTCTTTATCCAAGCTAAACTACCTTCAGTAAATTCCAGATAAGTTCTCTTTGTTTTATTAAATAAATATCCTTTATTAACTAGCTTTACCAACCCAACTGACTTCATTAATAGATCAATTAAAGTTAGACCTACTCTAAGTTTGTCTTCCTTTTTCCAAGCTTCAAATTGATACCCTTTGTTCCTCATGTGACCAAGAACCATAGCTCTTCTATAGCCATAGTGTTTTGTGTCACTGATATGAGTCTTTAATGCTTCAAAATATCTAGGATCATCTTTATTAAAAACAGAAAATTTAATTTCATCTTCTAATAAACTTCCTATCTTTACTGCTACAGCAGCAGCAGATGTTTTGTTTTGACTGACGTTATCTAAAATTACTTTAAATGCTATGTAAGCAACAACATCAATATCACTAAACTTTTGCAGGATAATGGCAGCTCTTGCTTTTCTTCCTGGTGTTGCTCTCCAAGCTCTATCAATAAACTTACCAATCTCTTCAACAAAAGGTTGTAATCCTGCGTGCATCATGGAGATGGCATAAGGATTATCTGATTCCCTACCTTTTTCTATGTTGTGTCTAATACGACTGCTATAAGCATCAAATGCTCTACCAGCCATTTCGTTTTCATGTTGGACCTGAATCTGGGCTTGATCCATTGGTAACCTCTTGTTTTGTAAAAGTTACCTAAGCCAATTAAACCTAGGTAACTATGGTTTTTAAATTAGTTCTCTACTATCAACAACCATCATTCCGTCAGCTTCAGGCCATTTATCCCTTGCTATTTCAACTGCTTTCTTTGCAGAAGATGCAGTGATTAGCTCAGTTCTGACACCAGGATCATAATTAGAATCTGAGACTTTAATTACAAATAGTTTCTTAGGCAAAGCACTAGAAAAAGAATGATAGGACATCAAATATTCTCCCACTCATTTAAGTCAAGCATAAAGTTAGCTGTCTCAGCAGCAAACTTAGGAGACACGGTTTGAGCAATCATAAGAATTGCTAACTGTTTTTTCTCACTATCTGGTAGCTCACTAAGAACGCCTAAGCACTCCTTAACTTTGTTAGAAATGCCGTTAAATTCTTCTTTGTTAATAGTCATTAGTTTTCCTCTTATGTGTAAGGTGCAAAATTATCAACAGACCTAAAGTATCGACCAACTTCTTTAGGATCTTTCTTACAAATATCTCCCCAATACATCAAAGAATGTCTACTAGATTTCCATGTACCATCAGGATCAATATATTTAGAGTCAATTAAAGACTCTAGTGTTGGTTCGTTAGGTTGAGTAGGTTTTGGTAAATGTAAATCACCAAAAACAAAAGAATCCATTGTTAAATGAAAGAAAAGACTTAGTTGATTCTTGTAAGTTTGGTACTCATCTTTGCCTTTATATTTTTTATAAAGAGCAAACATTTTTTCAACATCCCTAGAGTGAACATGACTAGGAAGTTCAATGGTTCGTGAATCAATTTCCATTAGTTTTCCTCCTTTGTTGTGTAGTAGTTGGTAATGGTTTCAGCTAACGCTTCTATTAGCTCATGATCCCAAGGTTCATCTTGTGCTAACCCAAAATTACTTAGGTTCTTGATCATGTCTTGTGCTAATTCAGCCTTATAGCCTGGTTGAGACATCTGATATTCAGGTGTCCACGGACAATCATTAGGATCTAAATAAGTCATAAGTCCTTTCTCTTTTTAAGTAATTTCTTGTGCTTATTTACTTGACGAGCCCACGAAAGGAGCTCTTCTAATAAATCTGCTACTTCAGCAGCAATAGAAGCTAAGTGTTTTTCACTTCCTTCTAGACTTCCTGATTCTTTCTTTACTCCAAGCATGATTGATTGAAGTTCTTCTACCTCATATTCCCTAGTAGAAAACAAGTGATTGCATTTAGTACACCGCCTCCTTCTACGGATATAAGGTGTTTGGTTTGTATTTCTTGTCTCCACTGAAGGAGCACCAGGAAGTTTTTCCTGACCTGCTCCAGTGGATACAAAACTTACAGAGCCACAAGAAGGGCACTTAAGCATATTTAAAAAAGCAAATGAATTACAAATAAAATTCCGGCCAGGGATATTAAGACAAGTTGTCTTTCCCTTAGTGTCTGTAGCTCCCTCTCTTGAGTATCAATAATCTCAAGAGCACTAGTAACGATTGTCTCCTTATTAGAAGACATAGTGATGTTTGAATACATGTGAATAGATTTCTGGGGCTTGTGTAGCGCTAAAGCACTACTTGTAGGCTCCTTATAAAAAGGAACCTGTGGAAGGCCGAAGCCCTCCATAGGTTCATTTATTCAGGTAAAGAGTCAGAGTCATTAAATAACCAGTCATCAAAAAGCTTTGCTTGCCGATACTGTTTTAACTTTTCTTCTTCTAGTTCGGATGGGCTCCTATAAGGAATACCAAACGCCTGAAATAATTCACGCTCAGTCATTAGAACTCTCCATATATTCAAGAGCTGTTTCTATACCCATCATTGATAGTTCTATATCTTTTTTAGAAAGAGAACTACCAAGTTGATTGGCAATTAAAACACACTCATTACAAAGCTCTTTACTAGGAGCTGTAATGGCAAGCATTAAAGCTTCTGTGAACTTCTTTTGATGTTCTGATAGTTGTTTGGTCATAAGTTTTCTGGGACACTTAAAAGGCTTATTAGATAAGCCTGTGGAACCTCCTAAGAGGCTCCATAGGATCATCTAGCCATACATAGCTTTAATAGCTTTTGGACCTACTCCAACTTCTCTTAAGGCTTTTATCTCTGCTTGAATCGTAAGTTCTTCTTCTTTAGATAAAACTTTTGATTGCTCCCAGGTGTTGCCATTAGATAAGCATTTGTCATTAGGTCCACCAACTAGCATGTATTGTTGGCCGTCAATTGGATGAGTCATAAGTTTTTAAAGGTTCTGGGACTTAATAGGTTCTTGTGAGGAACCTGTGAAAGGCTCGAAAGCCCTTCATAGGATCTTCTATTCGTCCTCTAGTGCTTCAAGGCATCCTTGTGCCCAATCCTTCAAACTATCTCCTTGCTCAACACTAATTTCTAGGTCGTCAAGTAGTCCTTCAGGATCTCCTTTGTACATCTCAAGAATGATTCTTAAGAGTGCATTGGTTGAAGTCTTCTTGTTCTTCATTTAATTGTTTAGGTTCTGGGACTAGATAACAAATAAAATTTGCTACCTAAATTTAATTATACATTCACCTAGTGCTTTTTCAATGCTTTCTAGTGTTATTAGTTCTTTGTTGATGCTTCGACCCTTGCTATCACTTACTATTCTTTCTTTTGTTTCATTCTGTTAAGATGTTTAGGAGGCTTATCGATGAAACAAAAAGACAAGTACAAATGTACTAAATACAGTTATTAGACCCTATTTACTCGCTATACCTCCCCTATCCTGTCCAGAGTTTGTCCAAATGGTATTTATTAATTACTAATAGACTGTTACCACTAGCCTTTTAGAGTTTGCGTAACTGTCTTTTAAGCAGTTATGCAAGATTTATACAGTAAAAAGGCTCTTTTTACCTAGAAAAATTGACCATATACGGGTAAAAATCAAATCTTGTATATATACGTTACCCCTTCAAATTTTTGCGTCAAAACAAAGGGAAGTACTTAGGAGGAGACAATAGGAAGGTAGAGGGTGCCCCAAAGGGATCGCCCAGAATGATCCCAATGGGACGTTATAGGAGTTAGCTATAAGAGGTCATAAGAGTTGTTATAGGAAGGTTATAAGGAGGTTTGTGTAGGGCTTTTGGTTAAG